>Ga0209345_10000509_pt1 | contig 49634 bp, 86 predicted proteins | sample Cruoilmetagenom7_FD_187294 | JGI IMG/M metagenome (GOLD analysis project Ga0209345, IMG submission 187294) | Oil polluted marine microbial communities from Coal Oil Point, Santa Barbara, California, USA - Sample 7 (SPAdes) (version 2) | ecosystem: Environmental > Aquatic > Marine > Oil seeps ... | reverse complement strand
TAACACAAGCATACAGGAACAAAGGGTTACACCTACTTATCCCACTCCCAGACCACCCGGAGAACAAGAACTAGCGGGGATAACACCAACAAGTGATGACAATCTGTATGATGACTTTGTTCACAAAACACGAACGACAGGTGTGTAGGAGAATAACCAATGGCTGCACTTTGGACACTAGGCGCGGTTGATGTTTATGTAGACTCTCTTGCAAGACGTAAAAATGCAATTTGGGCAGAGATTGATATCATCAATGCTACGGCAACGACTATGCATTATTACGGTGCTAAGTCTGCGGTCTATAGAGTTCGCGGTCATCTATGGGGAAGGGCAGACATAGATACTTTGGAGGGGTATTGTAATACGTCTACAAGTAGAACACTTGCAGGCCCCAATGCTTTAAGTGTTACAACTAAATTGAAAAGCTTGGATTCTACAAGGATACCAGACAAGACCGATACGACAAATGAATTGTTTAGGGTGGAGATGGAGCTTGTAGTGCAATGAGCAAAGAATTGTATATGTCTGTTACAGGGTGTAGTAACATCATATCAATAAACTCCTGCGGTGGTGATTGGCAAGGACCATGCCAGAGTGCCGTTGTGGAGTGTGAAACTTGCACCCTTGACATTGGAGATGCTGTTACAGTTGACATGGGATTCTCTGACGACCATGCAGTTCTACTTACTGGATATTGTAAGAATATAAATCCCAAAGCCCCTGATGGTACATACCAAGTTCACATATACGACAAGCTGATACTTGCCCAAGACTTTCTTATTGTATCGGACGATGTAGAAAACCCTCTGACCTATGAGAACATAGCCGCCGAGGACTTGGTAGGAAACGTCCTTGCCCTTGCTTCTATTACAGATTATGCTGGTGATAGCCCTGGTTTTACATACGGCACTGTTTATCCTGTTAAGGTTCAGCTTACCAAGTCGTGGGATTTTGTACGCCAAATTTGTGAGATGATTGCCTGGTGGTGTTACGCTGATAGTACAGGAACCGTACACTTTGTTGATAGAAAGCCCTACCCTGAAGCTGAAGATGTATCCTCACATACTTTTGATACCGGCAACACAGGTGATTTAATTCTAGTAAACCATACCAAAAGTGATGACAAATTAAGGAACAAAGTTGTGGTTTACGGTGCTGATGATATTGCAGCAATCGCTCAAGCTTCTGCCCCTTCTGGTGTTACTATGCCCGCTGGGTTCTATAAAACAGCCGTTATTTCGTACCCGGAGATTATTGATACAGCGCAGATGGCACAAGACACAGCGGAGTATAACCTAACCTTGCTGAATAGAATCACAGAGACAATTACGTTGGATGCTGTAGGAGACCCATCTTTAACACGTGGGCAGATTGTCACTATAGATGAACCTAACCTTTCTCTCTCTGGCGACTGGTTTCTCTTTGAGTGTACCCATCGAATCAGTGCTAACGACGGTTATAGAGTTCACTGCACATTGAGTAAATAATGGATGTAACTGTAGAAATTCAAGGAAACGACATAGGAAGCTATCTGATTAGTGTAGAGCGCGAGGAAAAACTATGCTCTGCTGGTCAGACATGGACCGTTGAGGTAGACCTTAACTATCCAATAGAGATTATGCCTTGGAATTCCATCGTCATTTATGAGGAAGGAAACAAGGCTCTCACAGGATATGTTTGTTCTGTGATGGATCATTGGGGCGGCGGTCCACCTGGGATTACTGTCAGTGGGCTTGACACGTGGAAATTGGCTCTCGATGGATGGAGCACAGAAGTTTACGAGACAAACTCTGGTGATACCGTCAAGGGGCTGATGGCAAAGTATCTCGATGAGGCGGGACTTAGCTATAGCTTTAATGGTGTTTCAGATGAATCAACACCTGATAGTATGTACATTCCTTACATGCCCTATTCTGAAATTATGTATGAACTGGCTTCTTCTGTCGGTGCTTATATTCGTGTTGATGAGGATGGAGTTGTACAAATCGGGCATATCGTGGACGAAATGGGTGATGGTCCTGCTATAAGTACTGGCACTAATATGATCTCTATTGCCGTAGAAGAGAATGACGCAAAGGCTAGAAACAAAGTTATTGTTTGGGGACCAAATGATACAGGGAATATAAGGAGTGATGAGGATTGGGCTACTGTAGATCATACGATGGTTTATGCTTCGCCGTTTGTACAAAATGCAGGCATCTTGGCTGCTGCCATTCATGGACAACTACATGACCTTGAGATTATAAAAACTATTGATATGCCTGGTGATTCTTCTCTGAAGGTTGGCAAGAGGTGTGAGATTACTGGTCCTGCTAATACTTGGTCTGGAGAAGATTACTGTAGCTCTGTAGCAGCATATTGGAATAAAGATCGCGGCTATTGGATGACAGCCAAGTTCGGAGAGCGCTGTGCTATCTATGGTCGTGGCGCGCCTCCAGTAGAGACTGATGGTAGGGATGTAATTGTAGCCACCTATGATTTTGGGGTATGGCGTTGTAAGGACATTTGGGCTGGTTCTCCACACTGGGAACCTCTTAATATCGGACTGTCTACGGCATATCCTGATGAGGATATTCCTGTCAATGGAGGATATAGCTGTGATTGGTTTATCCGAGATCCGTATGAACCAAATAGTAGGGCGTTTCTTGTAACTAAGTATGGTATCTATGAAACATTTTCCCTTGAACCCGGATATGAAAATTGGACTCCAGTATTATCTAATCACAGATTACAAAGTCTAACACTTACCAATTACACACTGAAGATAAGATCTACAATCTCAAGCCGGGGCACGTATTTTATTGTAGCGGGTAGCACTGGGAATGAATATGGAGGATGGCATAAGCAGATTCTTAGAACCGATGATCACTTTCAAACAATTCAAGGAGACCCAGCCTGTGACCCTGGGGGGGATGATGGTGGTCAAAATGGAATGATACAAGCACGATGTAACCTTGATCATGAAGAAAACATAGGAATATCTAGTTGGCACAGGCTATCAAGAAACACTGGCGCTGGTGAGGGGGGGCTGGCAGCGCACCATAGAAGCGTCGATGGGTGTTATATTACGGGCACTGGTTCTTCTATTGCCTCAACTGGTGGACCCTATGCTTGGTATGCAATATGGGATTCATATAAAGAATTACACATGCCCTGGCGTGTCGTGGCCTGTTCTGGAGATCCTTGGTGGCCTGACCCAAGTTGGCGCAAGTGGGACTGGGCAGCAGTTGTTGTTAGCTACAATGACGCTGTAAGTTGGACCAAGGCATCTGCATTACATATACCATATGATCAACCTTATATACAAGTTGCCATTGCCTCTTGGTGGAGTGCTGTAAAGCATTATGAATATTATGCCAAAATACCACCTGTGTTTTATCTTATACCTGGGCAGTGGGAAGGTGATGGTGCCGTAACAACTGCTGTTTATCCAGTAAAATATACGATAACCAATAGTAGTATACCAAATGGGGATTTGATATTAGCCAATATAGCAAAAACACCAATTAAAAATCTCCCCTGGGGTGGTACTAATTGTCACACTTTACAGGGCTCTCTTGGAACTTACTCTCCGGATAGAGAAAAAGTGTACTGTTTCAATGGAGCTAAACCTTCCAGATTTGCTACCTCTGAAGACGAGTGTGGTTCATGGTCTGAAAAACAGAGTGTTCCCTTTAAGACATCTTGTTTTTCGGGGTTTCCTTATTCAAGTCAGAAGGTATATGCCGCAAGAGATCCTGTCAGAGATGAAAGTGCTCCACACCCAGGATATAACACAGATGAAGATTTGATTTATTCTACACGAGATAAGGGAGATACTGCATGGGATGATGCTACTGGCGATCTGTATACTGAAACTAGAGACTTGCATTTGCGCCAGAAGCCGGGCACTTCTAACTGGCTAGGAACTAAGGGGCTAGTTACTATAGCACCGAGGTACTGTTAATGACTGTACCATCACCATTTCCCAAAAGAGATTTCTCTTTCAGCTTAATTGAGTACATAAGAGCTTGGAGTAGATATCAGAAAACTCAACCCCTGTATTTGGGAGGGGCTGCTGGCTCCCCCGGTTCTGTTGGTAGACCAGGAGGATATTATGGATTGCTACCCCAGAACAGGGTGCAGTATGATTCTATAGAAGATGAGTATTCATCGGGGGGCTCTACCCTGATGGATAACTTGGCCCATGATCGCTTCCGACTCACCACCTATATGGAACAGGTTGCGGCTTACGAGGATTCTGGCGGTTCAATATGCAGCAATGGCTCAGTAGCAGAAGGATCTTATCCAAGCTATGGTTCTGGCGCAAGTATAGTAGGCTTTAGTCCTGGCTCTCCTGCTAGCGTAACGAATGTTCAAACAGCTATTGAAAAATTGTACAACGATGGTCCTAGTGGGTACTTCTGGCACACGTTTACTTTTACTGTTGTTGGAAATTTGTCAGTGTCAAGTGGGAATCTCAGGTTTTCTTCACCTGGGCCTATGACTATAAGTGAGGTGAGGCTTGAAGTCAATACCGCTCCCACAGGACAAAGTATCCTTGTTGACATCCATAAGAACGGGACGACTATTTTTACTGACCAGGGTAAGCGTCCAGAAGTAGTTGCCAGTGCATTTGCTGGAACGTCGGACACACCAGATGTTACGACATTGACAAAGAACGATTACATAACTATGGACGTGGATCAGGTCGGCTCTACGGTGGCAGGCGGGAATATGACCATCCATGTTAGGTGCAAACAGTACATTCAGGGGGATTAAATGCCATTCACTCCACTAGATGGCACAGGATTTGAAACTGGAAGCGAAGAACAAATAGCAAGCGTTGATAGAAACAGAGCCTATGTTACTGCTGATGCACACACTGGGGCTTACGGACTTCATCTAGACACGAATTATCCTTCTCTGTATGGGTGGGCTAGGTGGAGTGTTACTGGTACACCATCCGATCTTTATATTAGCGGGTGGGTAAAACCCGATGGAGACTATTATTGTGACTTCTCTGTTTATGTAGACAGCGGCCATTGGGTAGGGCTAAGACATGATGGGAACTATTGGGATGCTTATGTTAATGGAGCAAAGGTGGCAGACGGTTCTGTCTTACATACCAAGCTTACTTGGCATCGGGTTTCCATGCACATTGTTATTGATAATTCTGGAACCATAGATACCAAGATAGATGGTGTAGATGATATTTCTTATTCTGGAGACACACAACCTGGGGCTACAACTGCCATAGAGTATGTTCGAGTTTATCAGTATGCGACCGGCGTAAACAAAAACGCAGATAGCTATGTAGATGACATTGTGTTTGGTACTGGAGACTGGCCGGGAGACATTAGATTTGCGACTGCGTTGGTCCCTGATACCGATACAGTACAGGCAGATTGGACACCCAGCACTGGCTCTGATAATTATGATATGGTAGATGACGTACCAGAGAACGATGCTGAATATGTGTCCGCTGGAAGTGTCGGGGATAAGGACTTATACGGTTTGTCGGATTGGGCTGCCAGTGGAAGTGAAGAGCCACGCTTCATAATAGATTGGGTAAGAGCCAAAAAGGATACTGCTGATTCATGTGATATAAAGTCTCTTGTAAAAAGTAGCTCAACAGAAAATTCTGGAGGCTCACTTAGCTTGAGTACTGACTGGGCTTATTATGGCAGGCTATTAGATGTTGATCCAGATACATCTGCTGAATGGACAGAAGCAGGCATTAACGCCTTGGAAGTGGGGCAGAATAGATTATGACAGAAGCTAGGGTTTCCCAGCGAATAGAAGAGGTTGCCTATGGATATTCAAGTACCGAGGCTCTTGTTTCACAGCGGGTTATTGAGGTTGCCTACAGAAATTTAGCCAGAACCGGGTTTGTTTCACAGAGAGTCATCGAGGTGGCTTACGAACCACCTGCTGGTGTGTATGGTCCAGCAGTACAGCATATATAGGGGGGTGTTATGCCTAGATATCCAATTCAGATAATTAACTTAATTTTGTATTTTACCGCTGCTTTGTTGGGTATCTATGTTGTCAGGAAAAGCATGTTTTCCAGAATGTGTAACCTATTTATTTTTGGATGGGTTGTTCACAGCTTTATTTTTATGTTATTTGCAGTAGCCAGAATTATCTTTTGCTGTGGTGAGCCTTCGATAGAATTCTACATGGTGTTTTGGGCGAATATTGTCCAGGGGCATGGAGCACTGGCAGCAATGTCTACATTTTGGGCGACAATAAGGACGTTGAAGGGACTAAATAGTGAATGATAACACAATCACCTTAATCGTAGCTATAATCATCCCAGTAATCCTTTCTGCTCTAGCTAATGGTGCCGCATGGTTATTGATGCGTCCTCAAAAGGGGAAACTGAAAGCAGAGACAGCGCAGCTTATCACTGAAGCAGCCGGGACTCTTGTTGAGGATTTGACTGCGAGGGTTGATGAATTGAAGGAATCAGGTAAGGAAAGCCAGATCTTAATTGCTGCGCTAAAGGAGTCTGATGCACAGAATCAAATTCTTCTCGGTGAATTGAGAACAGCAGATAAGGAAAAAACCAAGCTGATTGCTGCCCTTAAGGAACGGGTGTCGGTGCTAGAACATGAAAGTTTAGAATTAAGAAAGGGGGGCATCTTGTTAGAAGATCAGATTGAAGAACTTGGTGGTGATCCAGTGTGGCGTGTGCCTGGGCGGAGGGTAGCATGACTGGCTGTCCCGATCATTTGACAAACGGGTTCATTTTTGATGTTGAGGCTGGGTTTACTAATAAGGAGATGGGTGCCAAGTACAACAAGCACCCCCGCACTATACGAAAATGGAAGAAAGCACTTAAAGAAGCTGGACAATTACTGCCAGAACAAGCCTCAGCCCCCAAGCCGGGGCTTACTTTTAAGATAGATGGAAACTATGCTGTGGCAGAAAGTAGAGATGATCGTATTAGAACCTTGGCAGATTTACTAAGTGCGGCTAAGGTTGATCTTTCCACGTGGAAAGTTAGAGATCAGAACGGCTTTGAGGTTAAGGCATGGGAAGGATATGCTGCCAATGTAGACAAGAGTTTGGAGTATGATGCAGGACAGGCAACCGGGCATGTGAAGCGTAAGGGTATTACTACTACAACACTTTGGTCTGTAAGGGCTAGTTTGATACGCATTAACCCCATTCCCCTGAAGCCTCTTATTACACCGATAGATTTTCCCCAGTGTCCCATTCCCAAGGTAGATCCTACCAAGTCCCAAGGTATTGCTATGGTGATTGCCGACACTCATTTTGGTTTTGAATGGGAACCCCCCCAATGGAAGTTAAAGCCCTTCCATGATCGGAGAGTGTTGGACATCTTTTTGCAGATCCTTGAGATTGTACAACCGGACGTAGTAGAGATTGACGGGGACTTACTCGATCTGCCTATGTTACAGGACAAGTTCTTGAGGGAGCCCAAGTTCTTCAATACCACCCAGCCTGCTCTACTTGAGTGTGCCTTCTTTTTGCGGAAGATTGTAGATATTTCTCCTGAATCTAAAAAACGTGCCCATGAGGGGAACCATAGCCTGAGACTAGACAAGTATCTTATAACTCATGCACGAGAGGTATATGGGCTCCAGGCTGTTGATGAGTTAGAGCTTCCTCCTTCAATGAGTATGCCCAAACTTCTGGCTTTGCATAAATTAGGGATAGATTGGATAGATGACTACCCTGATGACATTTCCTGGCTAGGAAAACATATCCAAGTGTCTCATGGCGCTATTGCTAGAGTTAAGCCATTGGCAACCGTAACCGCAACTTTGCAGCAAGGACGCTATCACAGGGTTGTTGGGCATATACATAGGGATGAGCTAGTATCAGAATCCAGAGAAATGTCTAATGGTCACATGAGGCAGATTACAGGTTACTGTCCTGGGTGTGCCTGTCACACTGACGGTCGTCTTCCTGGTGCTCATACTACTTCCAACTGGCGTAACGGGATAGGAATTATAGAATGGTCGGGACAGAATATGTCTGTTACCCACATTCCTATTGTTGACGGTGTTGCCGTATGGCAACGACAGAAGTTTGAAGCTAGAGATTGGGTTGGTCCTCTGAAGGAGACTCACCCTGATTGGAATTGGTGATCACTCATATTCCACACTCCATCCACAATCAATAAGATGGTCTGTCACCTCTGGGGTCCATGATTGTCCAAGTAAGTTGACCGCGTAATCTTTTATTGGTCTCCCTTTTCCATCGAATTGCTGGATAAACGCTGTAACCGAATCAACAATGGCTGTATCTCCAGACAGCGTAACAGCGAAACTAACTTTTGTTTCTGTACTACCCGTTCCAGCCCTATAGTCATCAAACATTTTCTTGCTGGCGACTGGTTGGGAAATGGCATCTTGAATGATAACCCTCAGTCCCTCTTTTAGTTTTTCCTCTTTCGGTGTACCAGGGGGGGCGGGTAACAAGTCTTCTCTGTACCCATCCTTTAGGCTCATTGGTTCCCCAGATTTGTAGTCGTAGTTTGCTAAGGCTTTTATCTCTCGTACAACGCCTTCATTACATCCCAGTGCCTCTCTCTCCCCAATACCAAAGCACTCAACAAGAACTTTGTGCCTCCAGAGCCCATTTTGCAATCCACTCATGCTGATCTGTAGTTCTGGGTTCTTTTCTTTGGCGTGAACAACAAGTTCCCTGAGATACACCTTCCAACCTGGAGCCTCATCGTAATGAGACAAAAGGGGGCTTTGTTTATACAGATCGCCCTCTTTCAAATGGACAAGAGACACAACCATTTGCAGGGAGCCATTAACCACATTAACGGCCCCCGCCATGAACGCATCTTCTGCCATATTTATATTGTCCAATCCTTCTTGAGCAGTGACGATTTCCATTACTCACTCTTCCTAAATGCTGGTACGGCCCCTATTTGAGCCATGCTTTCATCCGGTGTTTGGGGTGCTTCTTGTCCTGCCTCTTTTGCCATTAGTGTGGCTTCTTCGAGCACATATTCTACTTCTTCACTAAATCCACCCTGAATCTGTGTACCTACCCTACCATCTTTTTCAACCGGACGTTTCGGCCAATACCACAGGGCTGCCGCCTGAGCATTAGAGAGCACCCCTTCCCATCCTACCAGATACCACAAGATAGTATCTATGGCAGCACCGTCATCGTCAGAAACAAGAACTGTTTGGATAGTATCCTGCACAGCTTCTACACGTTGCCTAGATGCTTCTTCATCAAAGTCATCGTATGTCCTGCTGTATTGATTTATTGTGTCTGTGACATACTTATGCACCTGTGCTGCTGACCACGGTCGGCGGGGTAGTCCTTCCTCTGCCACCTCATACCATTCTGCATTGGGTACTGGTTTAACGGTGGTGTATTCTCCTTCTACAGCATCTTCTTCTATGTGTTCTTTTCCACTCTCTAGCTGTGGAATTTCCTGTGAAGCACCAAGTTCTTTGGCCCTGCCTTTGTTGGCCTGCATTAGCCATACTGGGTGAATGGCAATGGTGATTAGATCAAATTCCTGGTACTTGAGTTCCACACCACCCTTTGCTTTCTGCGGTCGCGCCTTCGTGGATTTTTCCTTGCGAAGCAGGAGGGGGATATCTGAAATGCACGATGCATTCCCATCAGTAATGTGCCCATCCATCAATTCAATAACAGTAAAGAACTGGTCGTAGAATGTTTGGTCCCCTGTGGTGAGACTCCACCACCAGGGCAGATCCGCTATTTGCAGGTCCACAGTAAATTGCAACCGACATTTCTCACACTGCTTCCAACGTCCTTCATAACTTCTGCCAGGGCAGGGCACTTTCTCTCCCCTATTAAATGTAGTTCCATCAATTGTCAATGAGGACACTTGAACTTTTCCATGATGGATCTCCATGAGATTTTTGGCACCAAGTTTGAACTGGATGTGTTCGCCATCGCCTGTGCATCGAGCTACGCCTTCTTTTCCTGCAAGCTTGTATTGGCTAGAAGCTACCAGTTCCAAAGAAGCTGCTGGCAGATAGACTGGTAAAAGGATAGGTCGTTCTGCATCTTGCTCAGGAGTAAATCTTTCAATGGCGTGTTGTACTTCTGTCAGGATTGCTTCTGCTGCTTGTCCTTCATCGTAGGAGACTATGGTAAAATAGGGCAATGCCTCTGCTCCACCATGTTCCAGCTTCCGTCCTAGACTGATACGCCCTGCTTTCCTTACCTTGGCCGGTGCCAGAATCTTACCGTTTTCTGAATGCCTGTCCTTCACAAACCCCATGCTTTTCCTCCTTGCGTATGTCGCCACATAAGTCTGTCTCTTGAATTCTTGACGCTCTTGCATACCGGCTGTGATAAAACTATTTTGACTGTGTGAATGATCTCCAGCACACACAGTCTTCCATCCATTGTCAAATATAGTTATCAGTGGCGATTCGCAAATACCGCATAGCCATTGTTTTCTTGCTACGCTGTGTAGAATTGGCACGTTGCGAATCCACACATGGTTCCTATCTTGCATACCAATGTCCTGGCTCCAACACCCAACGCCCGCCAGCTTTAATTATTTCACACCCTTGAAGTAGATCAAAATCTTTGTTTTTACGAATACTCCTGCCTTTGAATCGTTTATCTTGTGCTGCCTTTATTGGGAGTCCTACTTGGAGAATGTTCAAGAACTTGTCGTGTGTCAAGATGAAGACTTTGGCTTTTCCCACATCTTCCCAAAATACAAAAGCCCATAGTTTCATGTAGGAGTCATCTAGCTTATCCATAAACCTTATCTGACCTTGAGTATTTCTGAGAAAGGGATTGATACCACTGGAGCTTGGCGCTGCTGATTTAACTTCGCAATAACCTGTTTTCAATTCTCCATCTGTGTCAATCGCGCCAAATGAGTAATCTGGATGTGTCCAGTTAGCATAGAACCTGCGTGTTTTTCCTTGTTTATCTACAATTTCCTGTAGTCGGTCATCTTTCTTGTTGACGGCCTTGGCTCCGAAACACCTTGGAGATTCTAAAATCCTTGCTACAATCCTCTCGGCGGCTCCGCTCCAATCACGTCTAGAACGAGATTTCTTATCCTTGCGTATGGTCCTCAATGCCTCTGGGCTTAATTCGGCTACGCGTGGAGGCATTTTGTCCTTGGCTGGGTCTGGAAGACTTGCTACATGCTTATCCCAGTCTGTCATATTTTCCAGTCTCCAAAAGGAGTTTTCCTAATTGAACACCAGCAGCCATAATAATTAGCAAGGGCCACGTGGTAATAAACAAAAACACAATTAATGCGACGATAGCACCGTCCGGCAACTTACCTATTTCATCTCTAAATGCGAGATATCCACTAGACAATAATATCCCCACTATGACATAAATAACAATCCATGTATACCAGATCATTTTATCCTCCATTCACTATTCAGATGGGTGTGCGGAGTCCCGCCCAGCATCCCAATCCCGCATAGCAGATCCCCGTTGGGATGAATCCACACACATTCAGGTCCACCGTCCGGGGGAAAATAATAGTCTCCAAACCCCATCGCAAAATCTATATACCCATCTTTATTCGTTACACCATGCACTCCCTTGTCATACCAGCCCACTAACTCTTTTGGGAGTGGGGGTGCTCCAGGCCAGTGGCGGATAACTATTGTTCCTGGCTCTGCATAAACACGGAAGACAGAGATCCCGCTCACATCACATGATAGTTCTGTCAATTTAGCTCCACTTCCTGGCTGCACAGTGACATCCCCAAAAGTTTCTATCAGCCATTCTTGATCTGCCTGATTGCCCTCACAATCTATAATCTCATACTTTCCCGACTTCCAGACAATAGGTAGAAATTCTTGTTCTATATCTCTGGGTAGAGCAAGACTTAATGGAGCGCACAAGAAGACCAGGAGGAATACACCCATTACTTTTTTCACTGCACACGCACCACAGCGGGGTAGGACACTAGCCCTGCTTTTACCTGAATACCGTCAATCACCTTTTCATCTTCTCCTATCAATGTACTGTGTACCTGCATCTTGGTCGCAATTCTACCACCCTTGGATTCGTATTCTTTCTTACCAGCAGCAACTACTTCTGCCAGGGTTTTGTATCCATGTCCTATGTGTATCATGGTCCACTTCATTCATCCCTTCCCCTTCCAAGACTTTTAGTATACTCACTCATTGGATAAGGTTCATATATCCTAAAAGTCTCACCATTCATTGCCAACGTAAACATACCCGTTCTATCAAGATTTGACTTGGCAATGAGAATCTTCATTTCTGGTTTGAAAGCTCCAATCGGATCGCCATTGACCAACTCCCGCTCCCTCTTCATTGTTAGCACAGTCTTTCCATAGTGTGCTGCCGATGAAGTATAGAAAGCATCGTAGGCAGTCAGGTTCTTCCCTGCCCCCGTTTTCCCAGTTTGCATGACCAACAAGACTCTTGTATGTTTGTTACTGTAGTTCTTAAAGTCCTGTTGATCCAGAGTGAGTTTCATCGTGACATTCTCTCTCCCTGGTCGCATGGCATGGTCAAAGAACCAGTCATAGATCACAATGTCGGGCTTGCCCACTTCCCTCTCCAGCCTTCTCAATTCATAGATAGCTTCTGGCATGGTCATACCTGAAACGTCTACAAGATATAGTTCGCCGGTCCAACCCTTGACTGAGGATAGAACTGAAAACACTTTCTCCGGGGCTGTAATTGACTGTCCTTCAAACGAAATGCTTATCAACTTGCGTTCACTATTGTAGGTTCCAGATTCTAACTCACTGAAAGAGATACCTGATATGGTGGACAATCGCCTTACTAATAGGGTTTTAGGTTCATCTTCAGTGTGAGCGTAGAATACCTTGGCCCCATTCTGTGCATTGTGCCCTGCTATCTCCATTGCGAAAGCTGTTTTCCCTGCTCCACCCTCTGCGATTAAAACGACCGGCTGTCCAATACGCCACGACTTGATGTAGTTCCTCATTGATTGCCAAGGCCAACTGATTGTTTCTTTCTTGATAAGATCGTGCTCAATATTCAGTTCATGCAAGGCATTGATCATCGCTGTGTCAATGCCAGGTCCACCTGTTACACGGATCTCTTTTCCTGTTGGCTCAACTCCGCTTACAATCTGTGTTGCCTTGATATAAGCGTCTGTTGGTTCAACGCTATCGTCAAAGGCCACCTGAGCAATAGCTCCCGCTGCATCAATCAGCATTCTTCTATCGTATAGTGCCCTAATCTTTTTGGCATAAGTTTCCGCGTGTAAACTTGTTGGAGTAGCATTTATCAACGCCGTGATTGCAGCAGGACCACCTACCTGATCTAATTGTTTCTCTGCTTCTAGGACATCACATATAGTAAGAAAATCAATATCCCCACTGCTATTATATATATCACAGATTGTTTTGTATACCCATTGCCACTTTACTCGATAGAATGCCTTGGGAGTTTTCAATATAGACATTACGTAATCTAGCCTATCTTGATTGATTAGGATAGAGCCAAGCAGTGCTTCTTCTAGTTCTCCATTGTTTGGCGGTAATTTTTCTATGGTAGCCAATGTTGTATCCTCAGCCCCTCTCTTGCTGTGTGCCGCCAAAATCTTAGAACCAGTACAAGGAAATCACCCAGTCTACATCCTGCGTTTTTATATAGGCGTACTGCTGTAAGAAGAGAATGTTGGGCTTGTTTTTCTGTGACTGTCCTGTCGAATCCGCTCATTCAAAGTGCCTTGATGTGAGAGGTTCGCCATTGGTCCAGGCATCCAGTCTTTTGGCTGTGCGATCTGAAGATGAAAGATATGCTTTCTTACATTTAGGACAAATCTCTTGACCTACGATAGCAGCGTCTTTGGTCATTGTCTTGCTGCCTATATCTCTGCGCTTAATTCCACACAAAAACTCTGCATACATTTTGCTCCAAATGTGTCCTACTCCGCATGGAAGCTTGAAGGTCTTGGCCTGGGGGTTTAGATCCTCATAGCCAGAAAGGGGATTGTCTTGTCGTGCTTCTTCTATTGGGTAGACGAATTTGTAATCACTCATTCTCTCTCCTTTTCAATTCCTTATCAACATTCCATACAATCCTCAAAGCCTTTTCTGACATTTCACTAAATAGCATGTCTCCATATACGTCTATAAGATCTTCACACGTGTCAATTATTACTACACCATATCCACGCCTCTCATTCAATTCTTCTATACTTTTAGATTCAAGGTTAGTCATTCCCCCCTCCTTTCAATCTCTTCTCTAATCACATCTATGATCTGCTCTTCACCCTCCAACCTTTCTACTAGTCGTTTATCATACCCCGTGGCAAGCATCCTTCTGCATGTCTTAGCGTCCATAATAGCTGCGGCAAGATCGGTCTTGAGTTCTGCCAGAGGTATGGTTGTTATGTTAGTCATTGCTCTCCTTCCACTATTACCCCTCCCATCTGGGCCATAGCATCTACAAACTCTTCGGGCGTTAGGTTTGGTGTTTCTACTTCTGGGTGCTCTATTACTGTGTGGGTTGTTTCGCCACCTCCTTCTTCACCACGCTTTTTCCCCGTTGTCGGCAACTCTCTACGCTCATACCAGTCCAGCATTCCCTTTACATTCTTTTCATACCATCCATGTTGCATCCATGCTTCTATCACTTCACGCCAGAAATTCAAATCACTGTCAGACGTTCCAACCACAGACTCAACAAGGTTAACCTGCTCCTGATTTAGATTTCTATTTCCTATCTTTTTTCTGAGAACAAGAACGGCAGGGTGCATCTTTTTCCGTACTCCAGGTTTCTTACTGAGCAGAATGTACTCGTGCATTCCACATAGACATTCTGTAGGTGTATCTCGTTTGGAAATGATTACGTCACCACCACAATCTTCACAGGTCACGGACCACGGGCCACTGGCTACTCTTCCCATGGCTGTAACAAACTTTTTGTCTTTGAAGTAATAGCTGATAGGTCTATTATCTTCATCTTCTTTAACGGAGGGGCGTGGCTCTGTATTTTCAGAGCCATCGTCTGATGGTTCTATAACGGGTAATGACGGATCGGGTATAATAGCTATTTGACCCCCCTCTATAATAGCTATTTGACCCCCCCCTAAAGCGCATTTGGGGGGTAAAAAGATTTGACCCCCTCCAAACGATTCGGCTTTGTCCCTAGCCTTTTGCAGTTCTTCATCCGTGATACTTGTCATAACGATATAAAGATTGGTGCGTCCCTGGTCTGCTCTACTAATCTTTACCAATTCTCCCGCTTGCATCAGTTCTTGTGTGAGGTTACGGACGCTTTGGGTAGTCATGCGGATCTTCTCTGCCAACAGATCCATACCAGGCCATGCGAATCCGTTATCATCAGCAATGTCGGCAATAGCCAGCAAGAGAAGAAGCTTGCTGCTTTTAGCTTCGGATTCAGACCAAACACGTGTCATTATTTTGATACTCATTTTTCATCTCCTACAAGGGCATTGGCTAGTTCCCAAACATCCAACCTATTATGAATTGTTAGGAAGTTATAAAGGGCAATTGGGGTACATGTTCTAAATTCAAAAAGTAAATCTTCATCAATGGGGGTTTCATCAATCCATCTGTCCCAATATGAAAGATAACCCAGTTCTTCAAGTTTTTTCCACAATGTAGTGTGTCGGATATAGCGTCCTTGTTCAAATTCTACCTGTCTCCATTTAGACCACTCTCTCGATGCTTGATTATCTCTGACTATTATCCATCCATTGTGAACCTGGCTATGGCAGTTTGGGCATAGGTGAACGATAAGATTTGGATTGAATTTCTTTCTTTGTATGTGGTGTTTATGTGTTGGCACCCGTGCTCCACAATCATAACAGGTTCCTGATTGTCCATATTCCATCACATTCTCCTTACAAATAATACTTAGGGTGACTGGTGGGGATCGAACCCACAACATTCGGAGCCACAGTCCGACGCTCTGCCTATTGAGCTACAGTCTCCTTGTTTACTTTCAGCGATGCGGGTTGGGCGCTACTCCAACTCCTGGCTTGGCAGTCAGAAGAGGTCGCCGCTATCCTCTCTATAACCACACACCCTATTGTACATTCAGGTATGTGACCGGGCGACATTCACCAGGGCAAAGACTATATCCGCATGTCTGCTTTCCACGCTGCCGCATCACTGAAAATAAAAGACCACCGCTGATGGTTGAGCCTGTGCGCCTGTAGCAATTACCTCAAATGACAAGGGTTAGGCCACAGACTCACCCATCAAGGGTGGTCCTGTCATTTGAATTGCCCTTGCTACAGGGTTGGTTCTTATAAGGCATCCAGGTAGGTCGTCACCTAACGAACCGCTTACAGGGCAGTCCTCCCAGACACAATTACAGTATAGCATACTTCCTCCTACTTGTCAAGTTTCAACACCTGCCTACGTCGCGTACCCTGTCTCTCCATCCACCACCTTTCAGCTTGTGGCGTGGGCTGCACTTCGCCAGTTTCGTAAGAGAGGTATCCCTTTTTGAACAGCGCATCAACAATCCACACACCAAAGGTAGCAGTTAAAGTTGATGGGTTAGGATATTGTCTCCTGCCTGATTCATCAATGTGCTTTCGTCCCCAGTGCATGAACCAGGCAAGAGATTCTTCTTGGTGTGTGGAAAGTTTAGGAAACATAAAGAGCGTCTTTCATTGCTCCGATACCCACCATGATGCGCTTGATATTCTTTTCTACTTGGTCCTCACCTTTTCCAGAGTAACCAGTTAGTCTCCAGGCAGCAGCCAATAAGTCTCCAAACTGTTCTTCTAGTCGTGCTTCAGTCATCTTGGCTACTTCCCTGGCTACTCTACGTCCCTTACCAGATCGTTGGATAGCTGTAATGTAGTCTGACAGGTACACGTCTTTGAATGGGTGCAGCATAGCTAGTTCTAGTTCTGCCTCATCTGGTGACATACCGGCACAGATACCAGACTGTAGCCTCTCGTGTAAGGTCATACCATACCGCTCAATCTCCCAAGAACGATGGTCCCGCTCTTTCAGGGAGTCTTTGCTGGAACCGGCAAGCCACATCCTTGTTTCTTCAGTGAGCACGGCATCTAAGTTTACCTTGTAAACTCCCCGGCTGAATGGGATAACATCACAGTCTACAGGAATGGGAGGATCTATAAGGACACAGGTGGGAAGGGTGCCCATTTCACCTATTTCTCCTGTCAGGTATGCTCCACCTGCTTTGCGGAAGCCACAACCCCTCTTGGATTCATGTAGGATCTTCACCACTTCTCTCCTCTCCATGCCCTCAAAATAAGTCCTGGTGATTCTACAAGTAGGTATTTAATTACATTGTATAGTCGGGTGGGTCTAGGAAAATCACTGTCCCAGGGGTGATCTAATCCACAATACTTACATTTTAAATGTCTTCCATCGCTATCATACCAATGCAAGCGTGAAGTGTGTAGCCCAATTGTGCATAGAAATTTATTCATCTTACCTCCTTTTCATTGATACCCTCATCATCTATAATATCAGCGACAGCCAGAAGTTCATCAATCATATCGGAAATGGACACAGTGTATCCTTCCCATCGAGCCCCTGCTTGTAGTGCATGAAGTATACTTAGTTTATTGCGAAAAATCACGTGGTGCCCCTCGCCAGACAGCATTGTAGTTACAACAGCAGTGGCTTCGTCTAAATAGCAACAGTCATAGCATTCTCCATTTTGAACACTCTTTAGAAAATCTACACCCATTTCTGAAAAGAAGTAAGATGGATAATTCTCTTTGAGTATCTTAAATGCGACACAGGCAGAAGCAAAGGCGGCATGTATCAAGACAGGATTGTAGCTTATTTCAGGGAAAAGCCCTGGTTCTTTTAGACATAACTCAGCTTCAGCAAGATAAACCCTGGCTAGTTCGGTGTGTTTCTTTATTGTCATCACTCTTCTTTCTAGTTTCATTTCACCTCCATTACCTTTACGGGCTCCACAACATGCCCCGTCATCTTCAATTCCTCAACAAGATCCAGCCCTACTCCATCATCTCCAATAACTACTTGGGTATTGGTGATATAAGAGTAGTGGGTAACAGCCGGGTGCCACTTAATACCATACTTCTTCACCAGTCTCTTGTATTCCTTGCGGTCATTCTTGTACAATCCCTCCAGCATAGAGATAAAGAGAAGTTTGGGCAATCCCGTCTCTATGTAGTCTGTAATCGGTGAGTCTGGATGCAGGTGTTCTTCATTGACACACTCAAGCCACAGGTCTTCAAGTTCCATACCGTTTAGAGTAAACGTACCTTTTGGATGACTGAACACAACGGGATAGGGAGGTTCAAGATCGGGAATAGACTTGGGATTGACACGGACAGACGGCCCACGATTCTGTGTCTCCCCGATATGATCGTTCGGCCAGGGCCAATAGGATTCTCCTACCCAGTGTTTTAGAATGGCAGGCATGATTCCTCCCATTCCAACCACTGATCAATGGCGTGGTTAATGGCTCTGCCAAACGCAATCTTCATCCCTAGACCATCGTCCCACTCATCTGTTGGTATCATCTTTGTAAAGCCAGTACCGACATACATGCCCCCCTCATAGCTGGTGAGAGGAAGTTCAACACTTACCTGGCACATAGTATAGGGGAACTTTTGTACATATTGGCAACTAGCCCCTCTCCCATCAATGATTTGAGTAAATCTTGCGATTAGCGCTTTTCGTTCATCGTTGGTCATTCTTGCCTCCTTTCTTTGTCAGCATATATCCCTTGTTGGTATACACCAAGAACAATCATTATATCTAGTGTTGTAAGAGGGGCAATAGTTAGTTTGTCTGGTGAATTAGAGGCCCAGTAATCTCTTATTTCATTTGCCCTTGATGTCAATTCATCTAATTGTTTATCTGTCATTATCCCTGTCATCCTCATCTCCTTTCAGTTGTCCAGCAAGAACAACTAACGCATCTCCAGTAGTAAATGTAACCATATCCAGCAACTCAGTAGCGTGGTGGACACTCACAATCTTATCTTTATCAATCGTGTACTCTCCGGTCGGAGTGTCAACAGTTATGAAGTCAGCCATGATGCAACCTCTTGTAAACTTTCTATGTCAGGTTTCTTATCAACAAGAGAGTATAAGGTATATGCACGATGCATAGACTTGCACGCTTCTTCTACTGCAAGTCGTGCCTCTTCTCTCTGAAGCAAAGTGAGGGGATCGGCAACCCCCAGGTCTTGCTCTACAATATCAAGGGCTGGTTGGTGCTCTATTTTATGAGCAGCATTGGCAGCAGCAACCTTAACCCTAATGCGACGCTGCGTTGTAGCCCCAATGATGGACTTTCTAAGAGATTCATCCGTGTCATCCTCAAGAGTAAGAAGTTCCTCTGCTGCGCGTGGAGACAGGTCTCCAGAGGCAATAGCCGCCTTAAAGTCTGGGTGTAGTTCAATCAGCCTGGAGCGACGGGATACATAGGATTCAGACTTGCCTAGAAGTTGGGCAACATAGGAACCTTTCTTTCCCATCCCAAGTAGTTCGGCCATAGCTCTACTTTCATCAATGGGATTTAAGGGAGCGCGTAGACCTTCAGCAGCACACACAAGTTGAAACTCTGCCGCATAAGAAGATCCCTTGGGTGGTGCCATCTTAAAAACAGGAACGTCCTCAATGGGCTGGTGTCCAACATCTCCCAGAATAGATACATTGACTGAGGCATTGTCAAGAATAAGATGATCATAGATTGCCCTAGCATGAATCCCAGGATCATTCTCTTTGATATTGTGAACTACGTTAATGATCTTGACACAGAGAAGTCGTCTATGCCCATCCCACAGAATATTCCTGTCGCCTTCTGGGTAGTAAGTAAGGGGCACTCTGATACCCGTATATTCGATAGAGAGCAAGAGATTTGAAATATCTCCATAGTCACGTCTTACATTCCCAAGGCTGACAAGATCATTGGGGTCCAAGGTTCACTTCCCATTCCCCATCAGCCCACTTACGCAGACCTGCACGTGCTACGGCAGAGACATTGGCACCAGTTTCTTGCCGTTTGAGCATGACAAGTTTAAAGAGATCGGGGTCAAGGTGGGTGAGAGCCTGTCCGTTATGGGCAGAGCCATTGTCGCGCTCTACTTCAAACTCATCATTAACCCATTTCTGAAAAATAATGGTAGTGATAGATGATATTGACTGGCGTGTAGCCCTGCACTTAATATCTACCCTATCTTTTAGTTCTGTTGCCATCCGAAAGTTAAACTTTGCCGTTGTTCTCATCATATTGAACCTCCTTTTTCTTCAAACTTAATGACTCATCTATTGTACCACATCTTAGACTATTTGTCAAGATGCCACAGGATTCATTCAGATGATCGTAATATGGACATTGGCAACATACCTCCCAGGACATTTCTGGACAGCTTGGATAGAGATAGATTTTAACTATCATTAGAATCCATCCATTGTCACTTGGGCAGCTTCTAATACAGTTTTACTTATCTCCTGCTCGGCAAACCCAAAGTATTCTGGATTAAGTTCAGAACCAACAAATTGTCTTTTTAACTTAATGCAGGCACACCCTGTAGTTCCTTCCCCCATAAATGGGTCAAAAACAACATCATTAACAAATGACCAGCATTTAATACATCGTGCGGGTAATTCTAGTGAGAATTTAGCAGGATGCAACTTTTTATCTGGTGCTCTAAATTGCCAAATATCTTTAGAGATTTCTTTCCAGTCCTCAAGGCTAATTTTGCTCTCTTCTGTTTTGCAAGATAAATCTGCCTTTCCGGGCTTGCGCCATACACAAATGCGTTCAGTCATTGGTGTGTGGATTATCGTCGGAGGGTAGGGGTAGCTTCCAAACATACGTTGCGATGCTTGATATTTAAGCCAGATAATGGGAAATTCAGGGATTAACCCATGCCCTGTAGCGATTCTTTCACTGTCGGCGTAAATTGGCATGTACAAACGCTCCCTTGTTCCATTTAATTTTGGGGGCCAGGGTAGCTTGTCTGGTATTACCCAGAAACAATGACGCCCTGGTTTAAGGATTATTGATATTTGCTCGATCCATTTCTCAACAGAGTCCATGTAGTCGTTATATGTGGGCCAAGAGGAATATTCTCTTTGGTTCCAATAGGGTGGACTGGTTACAACTAAATCTATGCTGTTTTTCTCCATGTTGCTCATAACATTAAGGCAGTCTCCTAAATAAAGCTGTGTGGGTCCAATAATCTCAGGTTCCATTGACAACCTCCCTGTGTACAGCAAGCAACTCTTCTGGAAGAAACTGGGTGTAGATACGTGTAGTGTTGGGATTAGCGTGACCCAAAAAGTCTTGGGTTAAAGCAAGGTCATGTGTGCCTTTAAGGATCTGGATAGCAAACATATGCCTGAACTGGTGTGGTGTGATTCTTGGTATCCCCGCCTTTTTACAAAGCACGGCAATAGTCTCTCTGATAGCAGCAGGAGAGAGTGTCACAATATCAGCTTCCTGAGCGTTATCGTGGCGTATCCAGAGAGGCACATCGGTATTTCTGGGTACTTGCCGTGTGTAAAGATAGTTGTCGATAGCCTCCCAGGATTTATCATTGAAGAATACTACCCGCTCTTTATCTCCTTTCCCCTTGACGATACAACCGTGCATATCATCATTTAGGTCAGAGACTTGTAACTGAGCAAGTTCGGATACACGTGCCCCAGTGGAGTGGAGGCATTCTAGCAATGCGATGTTACGGATACGTAAGATTCTGTCTCTGGGGCAAGCCTTGAATTCGTAGACTTTTGCAAACAGCTTTTCAACATCCTCTGGATTTGGTACTTTAGGACGTTTCTTTTTCCAGCCGTTTGAAAACATCTGCAACCGCTCTTTCAGCCGTTCGTACTCACCCCAAGAAAACCCTGCTACATCTTCCATGAGTAGGTATTTGTAAAAGAGAGATAGGGCTGTGGTGTACAGGGCGATGGTAGCCTTATCATAGTCCTGTTTTCTTTGTAGCCAGCGTACAAAAGCAGGAAGATCGGAGGTAGATAAGTCTACCGCGTCAACTTTTCCTTGTTCGGCACAGTATTCTAGGAAGTGGGTAAGCGGTGTGGTGTAAGCTGAAACCGTGTTCCCCGACTTGGTGATACTCAATTCAAAGAGCCATTCTTGACTGTGTTCTGCTAGAGAGTCCATCTATCCTCTTTCCTTGAGAATCATGTTTAGCTCTTGTAAAAACCAAACAGGTAGAGAAATGCTGCTTTGTTTGTTTTTGCTCATAAATGTTACGTCTGGGTCACAGGCGAAGTGCGAGATACCCATCGCATTTTCTAGCGGGGTGCATAAATCATTCCAGGCATCAATGTAGGTATTAACATTGTGTGTTGTGTTGCCATTTGGGAGACAATAAATTCTATCCATTGTTACCCTCCTTTCAGTGCTTGCTCAAGTGTGACAGGCTTAAACATTGGAGGTTCTTTCCCTCCAGTCAAAACAGTAGCATGTTGATCTTTAGCTGCAAGCCGGTCACGATTCCATTGTTCTAGGGTGTTGGGAGCATACGCGTCATATACCGTAACAGGCTTTGTATCATCCATTGTCCAGGCTCTACGGATAGCCTGCCTCACCATCCCCGGCACATGATCAACAAATCCCAAAAGCACAACATGGGGGGCAGCAAGTGAAATACCTTGCCAGGCTGCCTTGGTGCAGGCCATCACCTGTATATCCCCCTCTTTAAACGCCTTGATAATGGGCTTACGTTTCTTACTTTGCACATCGCCTGTAATGTAACTGGCTGTATAACCCATCCGTTCCAGGTCGTCAGATATTAGGCGGCTTGTGTGCTTAAAGCCGGTAAGAACAAGTACCTGTTCGCCTTGAGAGGCAAGCCATTCAATGAGTTTGAACTTGCTATTAAGAGATTCAAGATCCCACCCATCTAGAAAGCCTGGAGTAAGATTGGTGTGATCAAGAATACCACCAAGGGCACGTTTGTTGCAGATACTTTCTCTAAGTTGTCGGGCATCAGAGCATAACTGAAAGAGATAAGCCATTTGAGCTAAAGCACTTCCACTATCGAATGTATCTGTCTTACCTTCGGCATCACTCCAGCGCAACATCCCCCTAGCAAGTTGATCGTAAACACCTTGTTGTTTCAAGCTCAATGGAATGGGGATAGGTCGGATATTAGGCTCTGGTGCATCACTGACCTCGGCGGGGGTAGCAGAGAACATGACTTCTGTGCGGAGCCAGTGGTACATATGCTCAGGGTTTCTGGCACCTGCTTTGATTTTACGAAAGGCAAGCCCTGTTTTCGGGGGAATGTATTTGTACCCACAATGAGCAGCCTCCCATTTCCAGGGTGAAGGCCAGATAGAAGATTCTCTACGACCATTGACAGTATGCCCTTGTAACCAGCGCAAGACGTGTATTAGTTCGTGTACATAGTTTGTGAATGGAGTTGCAGATAAGCCAAGTCGGGCTACAGACTTCACACGATAAGCTGCTTGGGTCCAATAGGTAGCAGGATTCTTGAGCATGTGGCACTCATCGGCAATAAAGAGTCCGTAAGGTCTAGATACAATGATATCAGCCCTTTCCCTGAATGTGTGGTAGGTCATAATCACAGTATCCCAAGGTTTTAGGTTATTGACAATCTCACGTGTCCTGGATGGGGGCAGGGTTTTCATAGGCCAGATACAACCAGGAAAGGCTCCTGGAGTGTAGCGGGACTTGTCCCACACATCGGCACGGATATCCCAGGGTGGACAAACATGCTTCCAGTCGTCCACCCACGCGCCATCACGGACCATATCGGAGGGGGCTAGGACTAAGTTGGGTCGTGCCCAGTCGTCTAGAAGCTCTTGCGGGACATTCCACCTTTTCAGCCAATCTTCCCAGTGATAGATCAGGGTAAGGGCTGCCCTTGTCTTTCCAGAACGACAAGGGAGATCCCAAAGTTCTCCGAGTGTGGACAAAGCTTGAAATCCCTCATAGCTCCCTATTTCAAGGTCGGGGTGAGTTGGATAGATAGCGTTGTTCTCATACAGCCGCACTATCTCTTCCATACGATCATGCCAGCGGATATAAAGATCACGTAGAGCAGCAAGTTGGTGGGGTCTAAGAGTCATTCTTCTGCCTGAGTAGACCGCCGACTGTACCAGTATGGCAGATCGTCAGGCCAGTCGGTGCCAGCGTATTTGTGAAACCCACATATCCAGATAGCATCATCTTTGTATCCTGCTTGTTCTGGTGTGAAAAAGCCGGGGCGTTTTTTATATAGATCCAAGGGATTCCCTAGGTCAGCCCCACAGATTGCACATTTAATCATATAGTCCCCCTTTCTGAGTTTTCTGCAAGCGGAGTTAGCGCAAACTCAGCTATCGGATTCAACAATGGTGTAGCCAGCATTGCGGATAGCCTCATCGCAATCACATGCGCCACGGAATGAGCCATCAAGTTCACCCCAGTTGAGCACGTTCCCTTCTTTATCAGTTGGGAATAAGTAGGTTTCTGCCCCACTGAACATTGCAACGGCGCCGCTAGATACAACATATTCAGTTTTATCGAGATATTCATCTGTTGCCCAATCCATGTTATAGGGAACTGGGGGAACCATTTTATAAAGGTGTGCTGTCCCCGCGAATTTTTCTGATACATCTTGTATTTTTGTAGCTCTCTTCATTTCTTACCTTCCTTTCTGTTTCAAACATATCCACGCCATCGACATATCTCATTGATGTGTCGATGGATTGCGTGGTTTATCGACATATTTTTGTGTATAGCACAAAGTACTACAGGCTTAGATGATTCAAGGCAACTACCTGGGGGAGTATGAAGGCATTGCCGCACATATCACACTCGCAAAGTTGCCCCGGCTGGACATCTCTTAGTCTCCAAACAAGCCTACCAGGATCGTCTGGGTTGCTTACCTTCTCGACACAATACGGGCAGTATACTTCAAACGTGAATACCTTTAATTCTGCCTTTCTCATTTCAGTCCTTTCTGTGCATAGCACAAGTCACATCGGTGGAAACTCACTGACCTAATTCATGGATTTCTTGCATGGTGGCGTCATCAAGTGACCGCTTATAGGCTACATCTTCTTCCCAACACCGCTTACACGCTAATCCATCATTCCCAGTCCAAACAACATCTTTCAGATCGTTAAGTGTGGTATATTGTCTTCCACAAAACTTGCATTTTTCTCCAAGATACATGGAAGACACAAGAGTAACAAGAGCATCTTGGTTTTCAGGTGTTACTTCGATGACTGCTGCATACATAAGTATTTCCCTCCTTAGTTTGTCACAAGTCACATTGTAGGTGGCTCAACCCTTGATTTCTGTAGCAGAATACACTGCCGTTGTTTCACCACTTACAGTAAACGTATGTACCCTGTCTGGATATGCAAGGCTTTTCACGATGACTTCAATTGAATCATCCATGAATGCGTAGTCAAAATCAGGATCATGCTGTTCTGCAAATTCAGTCGCAGCACTTTCTGGATCGTGGGCGTAAACCCTGCACCCATCATCTTCTTCATCGTCGTGTTCTGAATCAGAAACCCATACCATCCATCCAGGCGGGCAGCGGTGTGGCTTGTTTTTCCATGACCATAGCCATTCGCCACAAACTGGACATCTGTCAGTTGCCATTTTATACTCCCCCTTTTCAGCTTCTCACAAGAAGCGCTGTCGCAAACCCAGCTACTTGTTTTGATACCGTATGTCCTCCTTAACGGCTTCAATCAGTAGCTCAATCTCATCCCGCAAACTTTCCAGGCTCCCAAGTGTTGTCTCAAGTGAAACCGATGTATCTGAATGTACGTTACCAATAGCTTTCGTTGCGCTTATTACCAACATCTTGTGCATTATTCTCTCCTTTCAGCCTTTCACAAGAAGCGCTGTGGCAAACCCAACATGCCGATGCCTTTATATCAGCCTGTATCTATTACGGTCGCTGCAAAAGCACCACGACTAGGTGTGCTATAATATAGCAGCATGTCATATTCATTGCTGTGTGGGGTTGGGATAAATCGCAAATGTGTATGTTTGACATCGGCAATTGTGAATCCGCTCAACCCATATTCTGCCGATACTTGGCGCAGAAAATCCTTTTTGTCTATATGTCCTTTAGAATATAACAATGTCCCGGCACTCTCAATGTTTTGCATGTGTTTCCTTCCCCTCAGTTTCTCACAAGTAGTGTTGTGACCGGATCAGCTTGGTATATACACCACATTCCTCGGCCAGTCAATCCGGTTTTTGCTATGATATTTGTAGGATACCTGAAGGAACGGACCCCCATCATACCCGTATGACCAATAGTGATTGCATGAATCACACACAAACTGAGGCTTTTCTTTCGTAAAGCCAAGGCCGATACACCTGACTGAACCAGCCCCACATCGTTGACAGTAGCCTTTCTTGAACATAACTATCCTCCTTCTAACTTGCGGGAACTGAGCTTATGGCGCGCTCATATCCGCGTCATCGACATATCCCATTGATGTGTCGATGGATTGCGTGGTTTATCGACACGTTTCTGTGCATAGCACAAGTCACATCATTGTCGAGATTCACGTAATACAGCAGCCAGCATATTCAATCCCTCTTGCGTATCTACGTGGTAAAGCGGCACCCCATTGTCCCAATCATGTAGATACCATTCACGGGGAGCGGGGCAACCACAATGACCGGCAACTCGCACAACTTTCCCGTGTGTTTTGTGGAGTTTATCGGCACGGTCAAAATCCAGGGCTGGACCTCTGGCAATCCAGTAATACCATCCTCTTTCAAATTCCCAATCTGCCAGTCGCCCAATTACATCAGCAGGCACTTCAGAGTGTTCATACTCCCTTAGTCGCCTGTATGGTATGGCTGTAATGCCAGCCCCTTCTAGTTCTTCTCGGATATGGGTATCACAGTCCCTTACACCAGCAAGATTAATCATGTTTCTCTCCTTTCTGAGTGTTCCACAAAGTCACATTGCCAAACACTCGACTTCTTTTATCAGGGCATCAAGTGGGCAATCTGGGTGATGCTCTCCAAACCAGACGCAATCACCGTAATCGTTGTATTCCGTTGCCTTCCTGAATCCATCATAGTCATCGGTATGAGCACGGCAGATAGGGCAATAGCCATGCTCGTCAATTGATTCTTCATAGTAGGTTGATACCTATTGGAGCCGTTTTAGCATTTCCAACATCTGTTCTTTCATTCTTACCTCCCTAGCCCCCCACAAGAAGCGCTGTCGGTGGCTTAATTCTCATCTCTGTACCAATCGGGCAAGTCCCATCCGGTCTGGATGCGACCCGTGATATCCACGGGAGCAAGGGCATCTTCTTCAAATCCGTGAAACTCATGCAGTCCCGGTGTGCGGTATTCGCTGACAGAATATAGCGGAGTACCATCGCAATCTCTAGCGTGTTGTGTTACCCAGAGCCGTGCCCGGATATTCCAGCAAGCTCCCTCGCCGTGCCATTGATTAAAATCGATCTCCACCAGCGTACCTATTGGTATGTTGTGGGCTTGTTTCAGGTTCCCTGCCTTGTAGCTTTCACCCGTGGCAGGATCAATCAAGTTGTGTATTGCTATAAATTGATTTCTCATATCTCCTCCCTTTCAGCTTCCCACAAGTGGTGTTCCCACCGGCTGCCAATGTTGATTCTTCTTCTTTGTGATAGATAACATATCAGCGTATTCTAAAAGAACACCTTTTGTGCTCATGGAGGTTGTTTTACCTTGTTTAACTCCTTTTCGTTTTAATATCATAAACTGATTTGCTATTTGTCCTTGGTCTCTTTTGGCTTTTAGATAGGGTAATATTTTACCAAGCATGAATTCAGCATCTTTTTCATATAGATGCCATTTATATACTGCTCTATCTAGTCGCCATCTTTGATCCTGTTTGTAAATATGCCCCAGTCCAGTTTCCGAGTAGCCCATTTGTAGTATTTGTGAAGTAACTTGAGTAAAAACAATGGTGAGGCGCGGAACGCTTTTGCGTGGCTTGATTATGCTAATGCACCCATCCCCATCAAGAAAACCAGCCCAATACGCCCAATCTTCGTTTGTTAACATAGCAAAACGCCCTCCACGAGAATGTTTGCCACCACTGTCTAGATGGAGCAGGACGTTGATAGTCTCATGGAGGGCGCTTTGCCCACAATCTATAGGGTTGTGATCGGTGGCGCATAACAAAACGCCCTTACCCCCACCTAGACAGGTATAATTATACCACATTCCTATAGACACGTCAAGTATGCTCCCTTCAGTCTTTTGCAACTGGGCTTATGGCAGTCTTAGTTTGCTTCCACACATACTTCAAGTTCTAGATAAGAACCCCTTGTGCCAGAAACATAAAATCCCTTCATTTTTCCTCCTTTTAGTGATCGTATTCCATCGAATGCCACTCGGCCAGAGCCTCAAGTACCCCATCAGCCCCTTCATCGGACATATCCCTAAATGCCACGTTAGCTTCTAGGGCAAGTCCATCCACTAATGCCCTGCGGATATAGATATAGTATTCAGGTGTGAGCCGAGTAGCAAACCAGGCGTCTTTCGTTAGTTCTTGCTTCTTGGTCAACTTGGTCACTTCTTATTCTCCTTTCTTTGGCAAATATCGACGGAAAGTTGATTTAGCCTCACCTTCAGATTGTGCCCAAAGAATTAACATAGTTCCGGGTGTGTATCTTGTGGATAGGCATCGGGGGCGATGTTCAGCATTTGAGCTTGATACAACAACATCACCAGTGCTGTTAGTCCAGCAGCAAAATGGTTTGACTTCCATCGTGTCCATTTCTCATTCTCCTTCCTGGCTTTTCAGATAGTCAAAGACATCTTCACTGAATACAACATGATCGGCGTAGGCGTCACTTTCGATCTTGTTGGCAATAGCCTGGATGTTAAAATCGGACCTTCCTTCAGTGTCGGGCATGGCATGTTGAAGGTAGTCGTCTAGATCCCACAATTGCCAAGGGGATTCAGGAAGGGTGCTAAGATTCTCAATTAGAATCTGCCAGATAAGTTCTGCCTCTTCTGTGAGTGTGCCCACGTGGTTGTGGCCGTCCCAGTCGATGCTATGACCGGCGCACACATCAAGCATCAGTTCTTGCGCTTCTTTGTGCAGATAATCACGCGCAGCGTCCAAGTCGGGGTTGGGGATATCAGCAGTTAAGACGCGGTTGTGATAAACATCAGCGTCGGTTGCGCCTGTCCGACACACCTGGGCAATACCTCCGTGTAGGTCCTGCGGACTTAGCCAAAACTCAGCGTGTGTGGTTCCCCCAGTGTATGGGTCAGATTCGGGGATAGTTCTTACCTCTGCAATTTCAATCTTCATTTCTCAAGCTCCTTTCGTCTACCAGTATGTAGACATTGTATCATAGTTCGGATTGGTTGTCAATACCCAAATTCAACTTAGTTCTCCTGTATATCTAAAGGACCAATCAGGATCTCTCTCTGGGGGTACACGACCAACAAGCAGGGCAATGGGATGACAGTTTTTCTTGACATAAAGGGTAGGCATTCCTGGGTCATTGTTGATATAGAATTCTACGTTGGATTGCGCCCCTTTGCTCTTTCCTACCCTGCGCGTGTTAATCGCAGCTAAGAGATACTTGGGGTCAAGCCAAACAGAAGTCCCGTTACCATCTGAGAAGCGGATAACGCATTTGGCTTTACACGTGGCATCTTCTCTGACCTCCACTGGGCAGGCCCGGATATTGGACCGGCACAGAGCCCTTGTGACAATCTTTGAAACTGTGTCGGGATCATGGGTGCTCTTGGGGGCATTGGGTGGATCTTCAAAGAAAGATATTGAAGCATTGGCCCACCAGTGAGCGCCCTTGATGATCGTTCCATCGGCATGGGGAACATCATTAACCAGTTGCTTGTCAGTATACCCATTGCCTGGTGTCAACTTGCGGATTTGCGTTGCGGATAGTCCCTTCATGTTGCTCTCCTTTTTGTTACTATTGCCCGGTATAGTTCATGCACCAATCGTCAAAGTCAATAATCACGTTCCAGATATAATCCCCATCGAAAATCTGCTTTGCGTACTTATTTTGTAACGCACGGACTTCTTTTTGACCAAAGTTTTCATAGGGTCCGTTTCTTGCCCACTTGCGGATAAGAGCTGCCTTTGTCTTGGCAATATCTTCTCTCACTTGCTGGATAAGTGTCATTCTCTAATTCCCCCTTTCTGAGCTTGCGGCAATCCCTATTGTCGCAAGCTCGACTGGTTGTTTCTTTGTCGGATTATGTCCAGTATGTAAACGGACCAAAAGAGACACATGCAGCCGATGGAAACTTTACAATCTCTAGCCGTTTCCACCATAGCGGATAGATGTATAACTTGCCGATTCTAATGACAGGACCATGAATTGATTTTCTTATGGACACTTTACCCCCCTTTCCAGTTAATCGGATACTGACTTAACCCTATAGTCGTTCTCACCCCACATAGAAGTTCTCAAAACCTCAATGTCCAATCCCCTTTCCCTGATATTGGCGATTGCGGCGGGGGTAGACGTGATGTCAGTAAAGGTATCTCCAGATTGCGGGGATACGTCTTCTTCTACGATTTGGGCGCTATCTGTCCATGCGCTTGACAATACGTCCCATTCTCCATAATGATATGCTAAGTGTCTCATTTTACCTCCCTTTTTTAAGTCGTACTACTTCATCTAACCATCCAGGCGGGATATTCTGTTCATTGTAGTCATCGGGTAAAAGCGGGACAATGATCTTCATAGCCTGTCCCCAGTCTATGTCCCGCTCTCGCATCATAGTTGAGACAATCCCGACAAAGATACCCCGGCCATAGGTAAGCGCTTGATGTGATTCATTGTACCCTCCCTTGTCGTAGAATACATAACGAGCCTTGATAAATCTCTTGAGGTATAACCTGATATCGCCTCACTCCTATTCTGGCAGCTTCTATGTAGCATTCTTCTTTTGTTCCCATTGTCCAGGTTGCCCACAAGTGCCCGTTATATCCTTCTTTTGACAGGATCAGTAGCCTATGGCTTGGTAGTTCTTCCGGGTATTCCACAAAATCATCCAGGGTTACACCCTCCCTGCTCCCTCTAAGTTGACTTAGAGGAGGCATGTAGATCGTTCGGATATTGGGGAAAAACTAGCCCACCTTGCGGGTATAACCCGCCTCAATTCTGTCAGCAATTTCCAGAACATAGTGGACTAGGCTGTCAGTTGTGCTGTAGATGCGCGGGTAATAGTCTCGCAGGAAGTCAACTAGTGTTGTTGCGCTTTCTAGGTCTAGCCGCCACTTTGCCCCACAATAGGGGCAGCGGAGCACAACCCACAAGCAATCGCCAACTGCCTTTTGTTGGCAAATCTCCACAATCGGGCTGTGTGGTCCCCGGCTATAATTGGCTGTGTTGGCCTTGGAGTCGAGGGGGCACACAATAAAAGCATTTATGTTATATCCCCCTGACTTTGGTCCTAGGCTCCGACAAATCCGATCATGTTCGTTAGTCAGTACTTCCTGAGGGGCATGAACTACGACACCCCGATCAAAGTCGTCAAGAGTTGATTTGTCTTGCCTGTCCTCATCTGGAAAGGGGAACCGATAGCGGAACCCGTTTGACAGGTAGTCTCTAGGAGCTAGATTGCCTTGCTTCTTGGTTGCCCCTCCCTCAACCATTGCTACCAAATCGTTATAGGTTACATAATAAAGATCCTCACAGGTCCCGATTTTGTAGCTGTCGCCCTTCCAGTTTACATATTCGCCCATTCTTACCTTCCTTTCTATCTATCCTTTCGGATAATTGGGGTTTGGTTCCCGGCGATTGACTAAGCGGTGCGAAGCATAGGGTTTAGCAAGTCGATATTCTCTCAAGTCGGATCTTGCCTCTTTGTACTCTGATCGTTTGTATTGACAAAGATCCTCCCAGCCGTACCCGTATCCATAAAATCCCTGGATGACTAGCAGATAAAGATATTTATTCATTTTGCACTCCTTTCTTTGACTTGGCATCGACAAAAAACCGTGAAGCCCCAGGGTCGGGACCAGCGCTTCACTTTCCCGGTATCTGGGTCTTTCTTTTCACCAGCCTGAAAAGTTGTCAACCTTATGCCTTTTTCACCTTTCTGTACCTGATAGCCTTGGGAAAGCCAGCGTTTATACGTGAACCAATCTTTATAGGCTTCACACTGGCAGCCCTGATCTTGCGCTACCATTGCCAGGATTGCGGTGTGTTTCGGGCTTTTGCCTTTTTCAAAGGTGAGAGCTTGCGCTTTATTCATTCTATGATCCTCCCTTTTGCCTAGTCTGATATATACACTGTACCATAGTTTTGTCTGCTTGTCAAGCGGAACATTTAGGACACTTTACACGTGTAAAGTGTAAAGTTTACCGGGTAGACTTTTTGACCTTGGTTCGTTCCAGGTCGGCGGCTAAGAAGTCTTCTAGTGTCCGAATTCCCCTGTAGAGTAGGACTAGTTGACTTCCATATTCTTTATTGATTTCATAGCAGATCGCACCTTGGGGATTTGTGAAGTGAAGGGTCGTGGATGCGAATGTCTCTTTTTTGCATACCATAACTCTTTCTTGGAGCAAGAAAGATTCCCCCTGTTTTAGTTGAGACAATGCAAGTTCCAGGGCCTTGCGCTCTCTTTTCAGCATGATTCGCGCTCTTTTGCAATGAGATCTTGAGCGTTAGAGTCTAGAGAGCGGATAAGTTCGCCTAGTGTTGGGGCCTTGCATTCTGCTACTTGTTCACCTTGGTTCCATAGTCGGCCAACGTATAGCATTTGTCCGTGCCTGTATTCTGAAAAAAAGTCCAGATCGAATCTGTAAAGAATTCGTGATAGTCTGACAAGTTCCATGATTATATCCTCCTTAGTATGAGATATAGCGCCAAGAATGCCAACCCTCTTGAGCGGATAGCGTTACGGCATCGTTATAGGCCAATTGGGAGTATACCAGACGAATCGGACCTTTACGCCACTTTCTAGATCTTGGAGTGGGCAAGTATTCAAGTTGAATCGGTCCCTTTAGGTCAAGATAAAGATCAAAGTTTGGGGTGAGCATTATACCTTGTACCATGAGCAATCAGCCAGTTGAAAGCGGGTAACACCGATGGCAAGCAAGGCGTCAATAACTTCTTGTTCTGTATCCCAGGACATAGAGACACGGGTCGGGCCAAAGTGCCCTTTTCGCATCTTTGTAAGTTTTGCGGGTATGCTGCCCACCAAACCAAAGCGCCCGGTAGGATAGCGGGAAATTGCAGTTGAGAGTTCAGCATCAAGTAAATTGATTGCGTCGGTCCATTCTGACATTGTGTACCTCCCTTTCTGGGGGATATCCCCCAATCTACGCTATCCCCTTTTTGTGTCTTGCCACGGTGTGGGGGATATTCAGAAAACAGCACGAACAATACGCATCATACTTCCCCGGCTCCCAGTGCTGGTATAGATCCGTTTGGTCATCAGGTCCGGCGGCAAAATACCGCTCTTCTTTCCCATTGCCCAGAGTGTCAATCCTCTTCCATCCTGTATAATTCCCGAATGGTCTACCTTTCATTGCGTCCCCCTTTCCTAATCTGTGATAGATACATTATAACATATTCTGGTATATCTGTCAATACCCAATTCAGACGAGATCACTATACGAATGGTACTGGGGTACTAGTCCCCTAGGAGTAGGTCTCATTTGACATAATGTCCGGGTAAAATACTCTGATAGAATGTGCAGAAGCAAACTGCAAAAATTCTTTTGCGGATAAGTCATCCTGGGGGGTGGGGCAGCTTAATAGCCGGGGATGTCTGGCTGATGCAATTCGGACTAATCCGGTCCTATTTCGCATAGTCTGGCATTTCGCATAGTCTACCAACTTGGGGAATTTCGCGCAAAAAGGTAAGAATGCGTGTTCTGGTGTTTTTGTGGGGTGTTTGGAGGTGTAGGGGCAAAGATAAATTTTGGGGATGGACAAAAGAGGGGGTGGGGGTGGGGCACAATAAAAGAACCTGGAGCATATAGGTCAAACTATGCCCCAGGTTCTCGCAATTCGGATGTTTGGCAATTTATCGGTTTACCTTGGCACGGCCGAGAACCAACTTTTTGTCGTCTAGGTAGACGACATATTGGTTATGTTCTTGGACGATATCGCATGTTTGGGATTGTCGTTTGCGCTTTTCTCTGTATGCCTTATCTCTAATCCGTTTGGGTATCATGTTGATCTCCTTTCTATGTGTGTGTTGAGTACTTCCAAGATTCTACCTCATCTTGAGAGTGATCGTTGTGGGCAATGATGCCGCCATTCATCACTTGGTATTCTGTACCCCTGGCGTTTGTCGCGGTTATCCACCAATAATAGGAGACGGGGATTTCGTTGTCGGTTTGCCAAGAATCAAACCGTAAGTGTACCACTGCGGGGATACCATCAGAGTGGTTGATTGCAATTCTTTGAAGACCGGAAAGGCAGTTTTCAAGACCCGTTTGTCTGGTATCCTTCAAATCGTCTGCAATGTGCTCTTTGACATCAGGGGCATAGTCATACTCAATACTGGGGCCAAACTGGACGGCCAGATCAAACAGGATACGCGCATCGGCGGAATACGTGTACCTTGGACCTTTGTCATCAACTGGACGATTTTGTAGAGTCTTGATGATTTGCCCTGCTATCCATTCTCCAGGCAAGGTAAACCAAAATTCTTGGTACATTCCGTCACAGTCCTTTGGGTAGATATAACTTGATGTATATAGTTCACGGATGCCGGATGGGGTGCATTTCACTTTGTGGATGCCGTCATCATACCAGGGGTAAAACCGTGATTCTCCACGCAAGCACTCAATAGCGTGGTATGCTTCCTCAATTGTCAGGCACAGGGAGGAGTAAGGAGGTTGACATATTCGCTTGTATTCTGCCCGCATCTTGCCTTGATCGTCAAGGTATTTTCCTGCTTGCCTGGTATTCTGGAGGTTGATCGTCAAGAATTTGTCGGAGCATTCTAGATCAAATCGTGTCACATTGCATAGCATGGCATTCTTTCCTTTCGTGTGTTGTTGTGGGCATTGCCCAAGGATAAAAAAGAAAAAAGAGTATTTAAATTGTCATAGGCTACCTCATTTCCTCAAACCCCAACAAAACCCAACTGTCAAGGATGCGGGCTTGCCAGTATGTGCCGAAAGACGATTCTATCCGGCGTACCTGGTACCCTCTTTTGTGCCAGAACCACACACGGTTGAAAAGTGTTAGCATGATTGTACCCGTGCAAAGATGTCTTTGAGCCAGGCCGGTACACTGGAAAGTGTAGGGCAAAGATAATCTAGATGACATCCAGAGCATGATTTGCGCCCGTTTTTGAGAAATGAAGCATAGCACTGCTCTGCTGCTCGTTTCTTTTCTTCCCTTGTGCGAGTGTCTAGCATTTTACAATCCCTTCACTTGCCAAGCCCACACCTGGCAGGTTTCCAGCGAACAACCAATAAGACGCACGGTCAAAAGCTCTCCAGTTCTGGCGACTATGACCCCAGTCCAGTTATGCGATGGGATGAAAATGGTTTGGCCTATCATGCGATCCACGTAAAAAGAGAGAGAAAGGCATTTTGTTCTGTACCCCAACTAATGTGACGTGAAAAGGCATGGTACGGACTGCCACAGAGTGCCAGCGCACAGTCGATTAGGGTGTTAGCCTGTCTTGCATTCAGGTTTTCTGTAGCACGGTTGTAGATGTCGCTTTCAAAACACCCATTATAGAGATTGCAAGCTCGATTGTATCGCTGTTGTGCGTTCGTTAGATTTAGCTTATTCATTGTCTTATCCTTTCGTTGTGTGTGTCTAGCTAGTAAATCGCGTCCACAAAGCTCCAAATGTGTAGTCCTCTGGCCGTGCTGGTGTTTGGTCGCTAGCCCACGCCGCAAAAGAGGATGGTCGGTCCGTCACTGTGGTTTCTAATTCGCGCTGAAACCGTGTCTTGCGTCCAAGGTGTACCAGCATCAGAATGGTGTTTAAAAGCTTGGTCATTTTCATTTTCCTTTCGTGTGTTGTGTTTAGCACGTATTGGTACTGGTGACTCTATCCAGCATAGCGTCTAAGCGTCCGACCAAGCTCTTAAGGCGGCCTGATGCGCTATAGCTCCCGGTTAGCCGGGATTTTACCTTAAGCTCGTCTAGCACGTGCTAGACTGCTACACCCAGTATAGCACAGTTTCCAGCGGTGTCAAGACAAGAAACGTATGATCTTTCTCTGGTATGTATGTTGTATGCTGTTGTTGGTATGTGTGTTAGGTGTCGGAGCATACCATAAAAGGGGGTTTTGTCTGGTGTAGGAATTGTATTCAAGGTGCTATATACCCCCGGGGGGTATATGAGCTATCAAACCGCCTGGGGAGTGCTCGCGCTGCTCTCTGTGCCCCTCACAAGATACCTTGTGATGGGCTGGACGATGCACCTCTACTCGTTTGCCGCGTCAATTCGGGGCCACGGTACCCCCCCCATTCATTTCGCATAGTCTGGACAATGCCCAAGGGCGCAGTAGGTAATCTACGCCTTGCTAGAAGCAGTTTCGCATAGTCACCTTAGCTTCGTATAGTCAACCCCCCTACCCTACCCCACTCTCAAGCAAAAAGACCTCTTCCCCCTACGCACACTCCCCCAAAAAATAACAAAGCCTACACCGTAAACACCCCTACCCCCTCTACCCCCCTTTCCCTCCAAATCCCCCCTACGTCCCCGTCCCGCCTGCATATCCCGCCCAGAAAGGGGTCCAGCAACTTTACGTTACATCTTGACAAATTTACGCCTGTATGGTACAATGGGTTACACAACTTATCCGAACAATACATTAGGAGGAAGTAATGGGTAAAATTATTATTTGCGAGGATTGTAAAGAAGAAAAGGAGCATCGGGCGCATAATCTATGCAACGCCTGTTATATAAAAGAATACAGGCGTACTAATCCCCGTACTACAATATCGGGGCTCAGAGAAGAACTAGAATCTGGGAAAGAGCAGGTTGCCTCTACCATTAACTCTATCTTGAGGAACTTTGATGTTACTTGTTCTTATTCAGATGGGGTTGTTGTTATTGACGTGCAGGGACAGACGTACAAGGTGATGGTAGAGTGAAAGACCTTGGTAGTACAGTTCGTGGTATTCGTGCCATCAAGACCCCATACACCGAACCTAAACCAAGGTGGTTTTGTGACTTTGGGTGGAACGGGCTTTGGCTTAAATGTTGGACCCCTGTTTGGCATGAGGGTCGAGGACCATATTTGAGTGTTGGATTGGGAATTCTATGTTTTGGAAGGGGGTATTGAATGAGTATAGAACTAAGTGCGAAGGTTGTTGGTGCGCGCCAGCGTGACGAGATCATAGCTGGAGATAATGTTGCTACTGCCTACTCCGTTGAGCTTAGGGTTGTTGGGGGGCGTGTGGTCGGGGCTAACATTAAGAGAGAGCGCTTTGGCAGACATGGGTCAATAAGCCTTATGGGAATTAACGATGAAGAGGGTGTTCGTCTGATTTACGAATCGCTTACGGAGGCTCTATCCCAACTACCAGAGGCTAAAGAGGCTACACTTTGAAGATTGTGGATGGATAAATAGAATTGGAGGTGGGAGAGATGGGTTCGTATGTAAACTTGAAAACTGAAATTCTGAAACAGGGTGCAGAGGTTCCGGGTTTTCATATGGTAGAAGTCGCAAGTTGTTATAGTTGCGTCCAGCTTAATAAGCTACAGGGGAATTGGATATGTCAAAAACACAAGATTGATTTTGGTTCTTCGGGTAACGATATGGCAGAAGAGTTGATGGCGCTGGGCCGAGCATATACATTTATCTGTGATGATTTTGAGTGTATGGATTTGGAGAAAGCATAAAATGGAGATTAACAAGCACTACAAGGCATTGTTCTTTTCCTTTGGGTGGTTTCATGGAGAGCCCTTCAAGTTGTTCTCTTTTTCCCTAATCGACTGTTGGGATGACGGTGTTACTATCTTTGACTTGCAAGTTACAAAGCTATGTTTTGCGATTGGAGTTTACTTAACATGAGAATTACCAAAGATAAGTGTAATCAATGTGGAGTAGAAACGATTGATAGGTATGATCATATCGGATGGATTCATTTCAGCGGGGACTTTACAATTTCTACATCACTGGGGCGAGATAAAGACAGAGTGGCAAGAACCAAGTCTTCCCGTATTTCGGAGATGGATTTTTGTTCTTTGTCGTGTATGGTTGCTTATATAACAGGGAGGATTAAATGGACGAACTAGCAATTACGAAACTAATTGAGCTTGTAGAGGGTGTCAGTCCCGCCATATGGCAGGCGGCTCAGAGGCAGGTAAAAGTTGATCTACTTGTGAGTTTTATAGTGCTGTGGACCTGTGTCGGTGTTTTGCTTTTGCTTTGGTTTGCACTTCGCAAACAAATAGAGCGGAAAATTGAAACAGCGGAGCGTGAATTTGAGGAAAGGGATCTTCGGGAGACCCTTGATATAATCCTTGGCGCTGGAACAGTTCTTTGTATCACTATAATAGCCATAATCTTGCTATGCAGCATTGGGCCACTTCTAAATCCTGACTACTATGCCATTAAGAACATTATTAGGTTGGTGCCGCGATGATTAAAGACTTACACAAGGAAGAAGTTTGCGCTTCGTGTGAGTATTGCGGTTGGGACTTTGAAATCTGTGATAAACATGGTGATATTGTTTATCCTTGGAACCTTTGTCCTGATTACAAAGCTTGTCAAACTTGGAAAGACGACCCATCCCCCAAGTCTGGTCCGTGGGTGGTGCCGGGAACTTAGTTTACGCCGTACACTTTAAGGAGGTTGCAATGGATGATTTTTTGAAGGCGGGCAAAACATTTGATTGGATTAGTCCTGCCGCCGCAATTACCAGGGAACTACTTGGTGGACCGTCACATACCTTTCTCATCCCTGTTAATTGTGGTTGGTCCGGGAGAGAGATTGTCAGGTTTTTGAAAAAACGTGGTATCAAGAGTTGGGGTCATATGATCATCAACAACACGATTACAATCTCTGTGTCTAAAAAGCAAGCCGTGCGCGCCCAGGTGATTCTCAGTTCAATGGGAATAAGCACTTAGATTTACACGTGGAAAGGAGGGATAATGCCAGTTAATGCCGATACGATTTTTGATACTTGGGTTGTATCTTCCCCGCCTGGGAAAGAGGCTATTATGCAACTTGTGGTAGAACATCAAGCTGCAATGCGTAGGATTGAAGAATTGGAAAGACAATTACTTATGGGAGATAGAGCGCAAGATACCCTTTGGAAATGGCTTGCCGTGGCTTGTGAAGAACGCGATGAAGCCAGAGAGTGGGCGGGGCGTATGATGAGAGAGCGTGACGAGTGGTCTGAGCTTGCTTTGGAGGAACTTCTTACCAGGGTTTTGAGTGAGGCGGGGATAATGGGACAGGAGGAAGAAGATGTTGAGTAATCCAGAAAAAAGAGAACTTGTAACCCTTTTGCTAGATTGGGAATGGCAAATGGGGTTGTTGGCTAATTTAGAAAAGAAGATTGCCAATTTGGTTCTCAAGGCTGGTGAAACGCAGGTGGTAGGGAATGTTCGTGCCACATACAACAAGGGCCGTACAGCCTATGATTACTATGGGGCTGTATCAGATGCACAGTTAAACTACGGCGATGAAGAGATTGATCAACTAGAGGCGTCCAAGGAGAAACATTCTAAGATTTCCATTTCCGTAGCTTGGAAGTCAGTATGTGAAGATATGGAACTTGAGCCCCTTGTCAAGTCTCAGGGCGATCCCTCAGTGAAGGTGAAGTTTTGCTGAAATACGCTGTGGCAGTCATTGGGATAGGGCTTTTCTTGGTAGGGATTTTCGCGCCCGCGTCTGAATCAGCACAGGCGGGAAACTTAATATTAGCATCAATAGCCATGTTTGTTTTGGCAACGTGGTTGTTGTTTGTGGAGGGAGAGGGTTATGAGGGATAATAAGGGGTTTCTGCATAGGCACCCACGAACGGAAGAGGATTATGATATTCCCAACGGGCATGTCCTTGTGGACTATGATGACTGGCAAAAAGCAAGGGATTTGCACCTTAACGAAAAAAAGGAAGACAATGCCCTTATCAACGCCTATGTGAATGCCCAGGAAGATAATATAAGGCTCCTTGCCGAGCGTGATGAAGCTAGGGCGTGGGCGCGATATTACAAGCAACTTGCAGATGACAATGCAACACAGCATTATGCTACTTACGGTTTTTGTAGGACTCCTTCTGATTCACCTGGTGTTGGCTGTACGGTTTTGGAGGTTGATGGTTTTGGTCCAATGAAAATTATGATTCCTTCTGAATGGGGCAATGAATGAAAGAATCCTTTGTTGTCACATGGAAATTCATCGCCGATCTATTCAGCCGACACATTACCCCATTCCGATTGCTCTATTGGGGAACAGCTATCGCTACTTTCCGACATTCCTCCCTGGGATTTGCTACAGTAGAAGGCTCCTTGTTTTGGGGTGCTCTCTCTGCTTTAGCTATAGATATTGCCATGCTCTTGGCAGCAGAGCGATTGAGATATGATCGCGGTCCTTGGCTTATTGCCGGTCTTGTGGTAGCTTCTTGTGCTTGTGTTTATTCGCAGGGGCTCTATATGGTTTCTCACGCAAAGGCAGTCAAGATAGCGAGTGGAGCTATGTGGATGGAAGAACTTGCCCAGTGGATTATTGATGTGCGAGTTATAGTCATTCCATTCTTGCTTCCAGCACAAGTTGTAATCTTTGCCATAGCTTCACAGTCTCAAACTAAAATAGAGCCTGAAGGTGCTACACCCCAAACTAAAATCCAATGGTGTAAGGCCATGTATAAATTGAAACCAGATGCACAGTCTACGCGAGTTGCTGAGGCAGTTAGTACGCTTACGGGTGAGACGGTGAGTGTTGCTACTGCATCGAGGTCTAAATAAGGAGGATAATGTGAATTGGAGTAGTGTAAAAGACGGTGGTTGGAATGGCTGGTTAGGGTTGCTAACAGTCGCGTTTATAGTTTTGAAACTAACGGGGATTATTGAGTGGTCTTGGTGGTGGGTACTGTCGCCCGTCTGGATTAGTGTGGCCTTGGCGGTGCTTTTAATTGTTATTAGTTATATTATAGGTTTTATTTGGGGATCGAGGTCTAAATGAGTAGAATATTGGAAGCCAAACGGTGTCAAGTTAAAGACAGGGTACAGTATCGTATTAGTGCAGACAGGGTATGTGTATATCCCGAAGAAATAGAAGGCACACTCGATTCAGCATCATCTCTCGTCGGCATTGAAATAGGACGATTTTTTTTAAAGCATAAGCCACGGAACCCAATTGTCGAGTGGAACATAGAAATAAGTGAAGTCGCGGGGGAATTCCCCGCCGTATACACTGTGTCAAGTGAAAATATCACCTATCATGTAAAAGTAAGTGTTGCTATATGGCACGATGGGCATGAGTAACATGGGAGGGAGTAGGTTTCGTGATTATCTACCCCTGCTTCTCACTCGTGGCGTAGAGGGTGAGAGCCAAATAACAGAACACTGGAGCGACATTGTTGCCAGTCGTTTCAAGGTTCGTATCTATGAGTGGCTCGGTAGCATAATAGGTATGGCTGGAATTATGTTTAGTGCGGTATTGCTTGGTGCTCCAATAGCGATAACTATAGGCAGCGGGAACTTTTTAGATACGCTGGTTATTGGAGTAATTATAGGAATCGCCGCCATAGTCGCCTCTGGTGCAATGTCTTTGCTCTTTAACAATACACGTTCCGACATGGTTGTTGCTATACTTTCAGCTGGGTTGGTTTCATTTGTTGTACTTGCGCTGGTTTTAGCTGCGATTGCCACATCAGAAAAAATGGACTGGTGGAGAGCAGCCTTGGCAATGTTGGGGGCTTGTATCTTCACTCCATCCTTGGCGTTTACATTTAACCAGCTTTCAGACTTGGTAGATCCAATGGGCTGGATCTCTGGATTTGAAAGAATGATGCGTCCATATTTAGTCTCAATTATGCAATCTGAATCAGTGGAGCAGAGAGAGCGTCCTGTTTTTCCTTGGACACACAACGGGCGTGAAAAGCAAATAACGGGCAGGCAGGAAGATGAAGATGGGATAGTAGATGTCCCGGACTATTTGGATTTGGAACTTGCCGACTTTCTTGGTGGGGCTGTAAAGAGGGGACTTAGTAGGGATAAGTGGATCGGGAGAAACGCAAATAAGTTTACGCTGTCAACTACTGGAAGAACTGTTACCAGGGTTAAGTACGATGAAATGATAGAACATGCCGCATCGAAAGGCTATATCAGAAAAGGTGGGGATGGGGTGCCGCATGAATGGCTGGTAGAGCCCTTGGCGGCTTATGATAATTGGTGCCTTACAATAGAGGGTGAATGGGAGGATCTGTTAGAATGATGAAAGACGGGGCTACGTTACTGATGGGTTGTTTTATGGTTATTGTGGTCATAATGGTCATTGCGCTTTTGTTGATAAGCGGAGTAGGTTCATTTATGGATAATAGGACCACTCAACTACGAGCGCAAGAGGAATTAGAGCGGGCCAGGACGGACAGAGAACATCAACAATCTATTGACTGGGAACACAGTTTTATGACCTATGCTATAACCCTAAAGTCTTTCGCAAACGATAGTATGATACCCCTTGTTGTCATTTCTGGTATTGCCGGTGCGTTAGTTGCTGGCTTGGTGATAACCTTGGCAGAAATGTATTGGAGGAATTGACAAAGTTGACCATATATGGTATACTTTAGTTGGGTCGTTTCTTCTCCTTTCTCTAGAACATGCTGCGGTGTGTCGGGCGCACACGCAGCATGTTCATTTTATTGACAGAAAAGAAAAGTATGATATACTATAAATGCGGTGATGAGCTCTCCTTTTGATGTGCCAAGTATATTGCAGTATACTTGGCACACTTTTCGTTATTGACAAATCCTCCGTAATCTGCTATAATACGGACTATGAATAGAGTTGAGTTCCATCTTACAGATGAAGAGTTAAGCAGACTGGACAGTGTAGCTTCCCAGGTCGCAGAACGACTTGCGCCTCACCATGCTGCTGTAGCAAGTCACGAGTTTAGTCGCAAGGCAGCATTTCTAAGATTACTGGAGGTATATGAGGAACATCAAGCAGCGGGACGTGCAATTAAACGGGCAAACGCGCAAGATTGAAACAGGTGTAGGAACAGCGTTTGTCACAATCAATGACGACGAAGATGGTCCCTTTGAGGTCTTTGTCAATATCTCCAGGGCTGGTTCTGATGTCCAAGCCGATGCAGAGGCCATAGGAAGATTACTTTCTCTTATATTCCGTATGCCTGATGGCATGACGGGATTGGAGAGGGCAGAAGAGGTTATTCATCAACTTAAAGATATCGGTGGTTCAAGACCAACTGAAGATGTACGATCCGTGCCAGATGGGGTTGCCAAGGCCCTGAAAATGCACATTGGAGTAGATGATGGCACAGACACGGCAATGTAAATTGTGCGGAATAAAAACTCAAAAGTTGGCACAACATATTGCAGACAAGCATTCAGAATACCTTGCTGATTCTGATGGGCTAACAGAACGAATGAGAGAGACTTTTGGAATTTGTCATTGGACAGCATATAAGGCCAGGCAGTTAGCAGGATTTAGAAAGGTTAAGTATTGTCCAAGATGTGGTAAAGAAAGAGAGGGCATGGTGGGTCACTTATTGGAGTGCCACATGCCCCTTTTGATGTGTGCCAGGTATAGTCTCAAGCTGGAACATAAAGATGTTGTTCGTATGTTTTTCAATAATGGTTTTTCTGGCAATACGATATCGCTGGCATTTCAAACACTGGCTCACGATAACAATATAGAAACCATTGATCGGGATGAGCTTCCCCGGTGTGCTATCCCCATATGCATTGAAGATGGAAAGGTAAGGCCAATGGAGATAGGAGAAATTGGCCGTGGACTTATCTTTGCAGATCCGGGTGTATCATGGTAGCTGTGATAGCCCTTACAAGTTGGTTCAGCGGGACAATGGAACCCTCAATAGAAGGGAATATCAAGTATTATAATCCTGGTGTAATGGAGCAAGTGGCTGTCAATCGGGGGTATATTGACAATGCCTCTCTATATCGTGGCTGGTTAGAAGAACGTGGCTTAAGTGGTGCTATATCTTTAATGAGATATGGAGATATAGGGCGTACAGCGTGGTTGGTGGTTCCTGAGTTTGCGCCAGTGAAGGTGCTTGTTATTGATTGTGTTGAGAAAAAGCATTACTTACGGCGTGTAGTAAAGCAAGGGGATATTGCAGAAGTAGATTGGACCTTGGCCCAGTTATTCAATATGAAGCAGCCAATCCGGGGGAGGATAAGGTTTGTGAGTAAGCCACAGCGGAGAGCTAGATGAACGAGGGAATGTTTACTTCGGACCGGCAGGATTGGGAGACTCCACAAAGGTTTTTTGATAAGCTTGATGAAGTCTATCGTTTTACATTGGATGTGTGTGCTACAACAAAGAATACCAAGTGTCCTAAGTTTTTTACGCCAGAGGTAGATGGACTGGCACAAGATTGGTCTGGAGAGACTTGGTGGTGTAACCCTCCGTATGGGCGTGAAATTGGGAGATGGATGGAGAAATGTTATTTAGAAACAAAGGGAGGGGATTCTATAGGGATGGCACTTATCCCAGTCAGGACTGATACTAAGTGGTGGCACGATTGGGTTATGAGGGCTTATTCAATTGGCTTTATAAGGGGTAGGTTGAAGTTTGTTGGTGGGTCAAGCTCCGCACCGTTTCCGAGTGCGATTGTGTTTTGGGGAAAACATAATTTGTTAGAGCCTAGAATTTTCTCTATGGAGCGATAACATGAGTAAATTGAGTTTGCACTGTCAGGAGTTTCCAGGTTGGCTCCCAGAGTTTATGGAGGTATCTGGAGTGCTTTATATTAAGATTGTTGATCCTCCAGAACAAGATCCCTTCCCTGGTGTGAGAACTATTGGGCGCACCTTTATAACGGATGAGGAAAGCAATGATTTGATTTGGCAAGGAACCGACGGTGGTATCCAGTGGTTTAAAGACTGGAAAGAATTTTATCTCTCACATGAATACGTGTATGCTTGGGAGGGTCCGAATCAGCCACAGCCAATGGCCGATAAGAGATTTAGGAAGCAGCTTAACAAGTTCACAATCGCATGGGCTAATCTTATGCGTAAACATGGGCTGAAAACAGTTGGTATGAACTGGTCTGTGGGCTGGCCGGACATTGGTCATGCTCCAGATATGGGACCAGCTATAGAAAAACTTGACTTTTTAGGATTGCATGAATACTCAGCCCAGTTGATGTGGAACAACGAAACTTGGAATTGTTTGAGGTACAGGCGCACAGTTAAAGAATTAACAGATGCAGGCTATAAAGTCCCGCCCATCATCATCGGAGAGTGTGGGATCGACGGTGGTGTTTTGGGAACCTGTTATGCCAAGAAGGGCTGGAGAGATTTTGTAAATGAAGATGTCTATTTGGGGCAATTAGTTGATTGGTATTCCAAGCGATTAGATGAAGACGATATAGTTGAGGTGGCTTTTATATTTACTCTATGTTCTTGGGATTGGCACCCTTTCAATATTATAGAGAGTTTAGGAATGAAACTTGCGGAAGCTATTAAGAATGATGGGGCAGTAGCCCCGCCCTGACTGCCAGGGCAAGGAGGAACGATGAAAATTGAAGTGAATCATTTTGCAGGAGCACATATCGTTATAGGGAACTATCCCTATCAGGATTATGCTGTGGGGCTTAAAGATCCGTGGGGCAACACTTGGATTTCAACAACCGGGGATAAGGCAAAGCACGGTGCGGGAGGATTTGAATTTCTTGTACCTAATTCCGGCACCCCCTATACTCTTACAATAGCAGGTGAAGCATGGGAGTTTGCTCATCGCGCAGGTCTAACAGAAATTGTGTTTGTTGATGGAAAGCCGAGTCCTCCAGTGGAACCAGATCCAGAACCGAAACCCGAACCAGTACCCTGGGTCGACGATCTTGTAGAGCCAGAGCCTCCAGAGTACCCTGAAGTTCCAGAGAATGTTTTGGCTGAAGTGGCTGAAAGGCTGATTGCTATTGTTGACCTGCTTAAACCCTACTATGAAACATAAGATTGTATGTCCCAAGGGCTCAAGCAAGGCACACATTCGGAGATTCAGGGAGCAAGAGAGAGAGCGAAGAAAGTTTTCCTGTGAAATTTGTTCGGGTCCAGGTTTTGAACTTCACGAATGTATAGTTACCAGGCGTGACGCACAGGGATTGCCACGTGTAAAGAGAGCGGGTATATTCTGCAATTGCAATATGATTCTTTTATGCAAATCTTGCCATGAGAAACAACATGGGCTTAAAGACGCAAGGGCGTTTTGGTGGGAGAAGATGTGTGAAAAGTACGGATACGAAGAAATGTTAGACTGGTATGCATCATTTGAGTGGAAAGTGCCAGATAGGAGGTTTATGAAAGATGGTTAGGTTGGGACCAATTACGCCTGTATATGAGCTAGGAAAAGTTGAACCTGTTGGGCACGATCATTCTGGTGGAAGTTCTATTCCTTGGTCTGATGTGGATTTGCTACCGTGGGAAGATGTAAAAGTATTTTCCCAGATAATTTGTGCATACTGTGGCACACCTTGTAAAGACGGAATGAAAGAGAAATGCGCGTGGTGCGGTGCGCCGCTGATTGATTTATAAGGAGGGTGGTTAATGAGAAAAGAGGAAAAGTTAGAACCTGTGTGGGGGTTTGGAGATTCTAACCCAGTTGCGCATTTAACTTTGGGACGTGAGTCTGGGCATGTCTATACTGAGAGAGATGTAGAAGTACCAACTTGGATTTGTGAGTATTGTCGGACAGTCGGAGTTGGTAAGACACCAGATGTGTGTACGGAATGTGGTGCGCCGCTGATTGACCAATAACCAGAATAGTGGTATAATGTAACGATGGCTTACAAAGGTTTGCACGATCTAGAATACGAAAACAGAGAAGAAGAACAGCACTTCATGCGTACTCGGCGACTGACCGGGCACCACTCTAATATGGTTAAAGCTATTTACCCAGAAGAGTCCTACAAAAACATTATGGGTTCTAACTGGAGTAAGCCAGAAGCTCTGGGTAGGGGAGTAACGGGAAATCAGGGCATGGCCCTGCGTTACGCTACCATAGATAGCCAGTTCAGAAAAGAAGCAGTCGCCAAAGGGAAGTGTACGGATTTAGAGGTAGACGAGTTTGCTAGGGCGTGGCGTACCAGAATAGACCTGACACATTTTGAGCCAGCAGATAGTCTCCCTCTCTCCCATGCTGACATTCTGAAATTCTGGCGCAGTAATCGCAAAGATCCCAATAAGGTACAAGACTCCCGAAGGCGTACTAAAAAATCTCGTCGTACAAAGGCTTACGAAGAGGCATTCAAGAAAGATAGAAACCCCGCTCTAATTTATAGGCAGCTACAAAGTGCGCTTCCTTCTACATCTGCCCTTGACGAACAGCTACTAAAACAGCTTGCTAGGTTACTTGCTACTGGGAATGACTTGTTGTGGCAGGCAGAGCTTATAAAGGATGCCTATGGTGCTGTTCCCACTGAGGACTTGACAGATTTTAATAAACTTCACGATATTATTATAAAGAATAACCGTAATGTTCTACAGTTACTTCAACAGCATGGATATGACTATCAATCGCGTCGTAAGAGGAAAGAGGCTCAAACGGCAGCGGAGATATTTGAGGACTTTGTAGACAAGGCGACCGAGTTGTTTGATGATCGCGCCATCGAGTTCTTGTGTCCTCATTGTCAGTTAAGCCTTGGTTATTTCCTTAGACATTTTCCAACAATTGAGTATCAGTTTGTTATCCCTTCCTGCCCCAGATGTGAGAATAAGATTACTCACACTTTTGAAGCATTGCCTGATGAGGTTATGACACTTGGCTGATCATGCTTTAGTAGTAGCTGCAAAAGAAGACAAGGCGGCTGTTGTAGCTCACAGCCTGCTTGAGTTCTTTTACTACCTGTTTCCTAAAGAACTTACCATTGCCAAGGAAAGGACGGATCTGCCCAAGGAGTGGCATGGAAAACAGGTGATGTCTGAACCACAGAGGATTATGGTTTGTGATAGAAGCCCTCAAGTAGCTATGCGTCCGAGCCGGAAGCTCGCCAAAACCCCAATTTTAATCCGTAACTTCTACCAGTGGTCTATATGGCACGCTGGTAAGGCACCCACTGATGGGTTGTTTCATACGCCACGAGAAAACCACCTTACTAAGATTAGGTTGCTTCTTGAATCAAAGTGGAAGCACGATCAGTTTTTGCAATTGTTGGTTGTGGAAGTCAACCGCTCTAAGGGTTACATGGTTACAAGCACAGGGATTACATGGTTTCTAAGGATTGAAGGCAAGACTGGTACTGGAGAGTCAATGGTTGGTCCTGCTGCTCTGTACGAGATTGGGGATGAGCAGGACTATGCTACTTGGCCCTCATTCAATGAACGGCAACAGGCAGTTATGCCTGGTTCCCTTAGAGTTCTTGGAGGGGTTCCACGCGGGGTTCAAAAAGGACCATTTTGGTCTATTTCAAATCTTAAAACGTATGGAGAGGGATGGTCGGTATTTAGGGGGAAAGATGGGTATAACTGTTTCATCAATCCCATCTATCGTAGCGATAAAGCACGTAAGAAGTTAGAAACCGATCATGGAGGTAAGGAAACTCAAGCATACCAGACACAGGTGCTTGGACTGGACGGAGCCAAGGTCTTTTCCAGTTTCCCAGTCATCCCGATGGTTGTACAGGAGTTTGCCCTTATTTCTGTTACGGGTGACGATATAGACGCTGGGGTGTGCCATGCAGAGTTGTCTCGTGTGCCACAAACCCCAGGTGATGCTTATATGCTTTGTGGCGACTTGGGACGCTCACCCTCACCGACAGAATTAGGATATTTCAGACTGCACGATGGGGTGTGGATTGAGACAGCACGATTACACATAACCATTGCAGATTCATTCCAAACATCTGAGGCCATACATGCATTTAACATAGCTCTTCCAAGAAATGCTACCATTATAACCATTGACGCGCATGGGCAGGGAACGGGTATCTTGGACCAATTGCACAAAAATCCCAAATGGGCGACTTTCCGATATCCTGAAGTTGTCATAGATGCACAGTTCAATAATTATGTTCAAGATGAGCGCAAGTTGGTTCACAAGGAATGTAAAACACAGGCCAGGGAAACACAATCAGGGTGGTACTGCGATATGTGCGGGGTGCCCATATTCCGCAGGGAAGATTTGGAACCCCAAAGGATTCAAACAAAGCAGTGGGCATTTGCAGCCCTTAAAGATAGTTTTGCTAGTGGACAGCGTTGGGTATCTGGGGATGTTAAGAAAATGGACTATGTGCCCATTGCTCTAAATGTCAGTGATGAGGAATTGCTCTATTCGTTAGAAGGAACTACAGAGAAGGAAACAGTAACAGGTGTAACCCAGTGGGATACACCATCTAGGCATTTGGTTGACATGATGTTGACTGCTGTTATTGGTGCAGATCGTTTATCTGGGTTTGGTGCAGAGAATCAGGGTCCACATTGGCTGGATGAAGTAGGTTGGTCTGGCGGTGGGGGCAAGGCCAAAATGATGCCGTGGGAAAGAGGCTAATATGAATTTTAGAACTAAGGTCGCAAGTATCTTTAATCGTAGGATTACAACAGAAACTATTTTGGATGATTTGCAAGAAATCAACAAAGGTCTTGTCGAAGAAGG
>Ga0209345_10000508_pt1 | contig 49657 bp, 50 predicted proteins | sample Cruoilmetagenom7_FD_187294 | JGI IMG/M metagenome (GOLD analysis project Ga0209345, IMG submission 187294) | Oil polluted marine microbial communities from Coal Oil Point, Santa Barbara, California, USA - Sample 7 (SPAdes) (version 2) | ecosystem: Environmental > Aquatic > Marine > Oil seeps ... | reverse complement strand
TTAGACTCAGGTTCGATTCTCCTTCTGGATACCATAGACAATTACTTGTTGGTGCAGATCCAAATGCAACTAACAACTTTGACTTAGGATACGACGCTCCAATTATTGATATTAACACAGAGGATATGTTCTGGATAAACAATAACAATAAATACGTTATTCAAGCTATTGATAATTTCAATACTGATACTACTATTCCATTAGGGTTGCATACAAGTGTTGATGGCTTAAATAATATAGCAATTGATAATTTAGAAAACTTATCAGATCAGATAGAAATATATGTTCATGACAGAGAACTAGACTATTATCATAATATAAGAACAAGTGCTTTTGAAATATTCTTACCAATTGGTGAATATTTAAATCGTTTTGAAATCACATTTGATAACGATCAACCATTAAGTACTCATGAGAACACTTTAAGCAGTTCTTTAAATGTGTTTTACAATAACACTCAAAATAGTATTATGATTCAAAACCCTAAATTAATTGAGATATCAAATATTCAATTATATAATGTACTTGGACAAGACTTACTAGACTCAAGTACTGTTGAATCAAAAAACCACATAGAGATAAAAACAAAACCAATAAGTACTGGAACGTATATTATAAATCTAGAAACAAAAGAAGGCAACGTAATTACGAAAAAAGTACTGGTTAAATAACTTTAGAAAAAATATCATATAAGGTTTATTAAGTAGTTAGCCTTAGTACGACACCTCAAATTCATAAGAGAAAATGAGGTGACTACCAAAAAAGTTTAGATTAAGTATATGTCTTTGAGAATGACATTACTTATAAATATCAATGTTTTCGATAAAAATGCAGATATAGAAATGAAAAAGTAAATATTGGTTGATAAACTCTAATTTTTTAAAAATTGTTTTCGAACCCATCCATTTAATGAAACAGTTTTGTTGCTTTCTATATATAACAAGGCTTTTAAAGATTCGGAAATAAAAAAAGGAGGTGCTCTTAAGAACATCTCCAGTTTTGTACTCAAGGTGGGAATCGAACCCACACTCCCGAAAGAACTGGATTTTGAATCCAGCGCGTCTACCAATTCCGCCACTTGAGCAAAGTAGAATGCAAAATTAGAAAATAAATTATCACAAACAATTAAAATTACTGCCTTTTATGCTTTTGGAGTTGAAATAAATTCCTAAATTTGCACCTCGTTTAACAAAAACAGTTTAATTCGTTACTAAACAACAGTTTAACAATGCCAAACGCTAAAATAGAAGCTAAAATTTTTACTTGTACTCAAAGTAAAGAACTTGCAATTAAAATTGCTGGTGCTTTTGGTGTTCCATTAGGTAATGTTATAACCTCTACTTATAGCGATGGTGAGTTTCAACCATCTTATGAAGAATCAATTAGAGGAACTCGTGTTTTTATTATAGGTTCGACTCATCCTGGTCCTGAAAATTTAATGGAAATGTTGTTAATGATTGATGCTGCAAAACGTGCATCTGCAAGACATATAACAGCTGTACTTCCTTATTTTGGTTGGGCAAGACAAGATAGAAAAGATAAACCTAGAGTACCAATAGCTGCTAAATTAGTAGCCAAAATGTTAGAAGTTGCTGGAGCTACACGAATTATTACTATGGATTTACATGCAGATCAAATTCAAGGGTTTTTCGAAAAACCTGTAGACCATTTATTTGCATCCACCATATTTTTACCATACTTACAAAGTTTAAAACTAAATAATTTAACAATTGCTTCTCCTGATATGGGAGGCTCTAAAAGAGCTTATGCTTATTCAAAAGCATTAGAAAGCGATGTTGTTATTTGTTACAAACAAAGAGAGAAAGCCAATATTATTTCTCACATGGAACTTATTGGTGATGTTACAGGCAAAAATGTTGTGCTAGTAGATGATATGGTTGATACAGCTGGAACACTAACAAAAGCAGCAGATGTTATGATAGAACGTGGTGCATTAAGTGTTCGTGCTATTTGTACACACCCTATTTTATCTGGTAAAGCTTATGAAAGAATTGAAAACTCGAAATTAGAAGAATTAATTGTAACAGATTCAATTCCTTTAAAACAACAAAGCAGCAAAATAAAAGTATTAAGCTGCTCAGAGCTTTTTGCAAGTGTTATGCATAATGTGCATTACAACAAGTCAATAAGTTCAAAATTTATAATGTAATTAATAATTAATATAAACACAAACAATGAAATCAATTACAATCAATGGATCTCAAAGAGAAAGCGTAGGCAAAAAAGCAACAAAAGCCTTACGTAATGCTGGTCAGGTTCCTTGCGTATTATACGGAGGAGACAAACCAGTACATTTTACAGCTGATGAATTAGCCTTCTCAAAACTAGTATATACGGCTAATGCGCATACAGTTGTAATTACCTTAGATAATGGTGAAACTTACAATGCAATTATGCAAGATATTCAGTTTCATCCTGTAACAGATAAAATTCTACACATCGATTTTTATCAGTTATATGAAGACAAACCAATTATGATGGAAATCCCTGTGCATTTTATTGGAAACTCTATAGGTGTTAAAGCTGGTGGAGTTTTACGTAAAAATGCTCGTAAATTAAGAATTAAGGCTTTACCAAAAAACTTACCTGATTTTATTGAGATAGATATTACGCCTTTAAAAGTTGGGAACAAATTATATGTTACAGCTTTAGAAAACGAAGCTTATAATATATTACATACAGATAATACTGTTGTTTGTCAAATAAAACGTGCAAGAGCTGCTGTAGTTGTTGATGTTGAAGATGAAGATGGTGTTGAAGGAGAAGAAGGAACTACTGAAGGAGGAGAAACTCCAGAAGGAACTGCAGAAACTCAAGAATAAACTTAACAGTTTAACTTATATTAAAGCATTCTGAAAATTTCAGAATGCTTTTTTTATTTTTACACAAATTAACAAAATGTGTAACTTCTTAAAAAACCTGTTTAAGAAAAGAACAACTGATGTAATTATTGATGAAAAAAACGCAATGAAAAAATTTTTAATTGTAGGTCTTGGTAACATTGGTGAAAAATATGCAAACACCAGACACAATATTGGTTTTAAAATATTAGATTATTTAGCTGACAAAGAATCTTTAACATTTGAAACTCAAAAATTAGGTGATTTAACTACTTATAAGTTTAAAGGAAGAACCTACATTTTATTGAAGCCAAGTACATATATGAATTTGAGTGGGAAAGCTGTTCAATATTGGTTGACAAAAGAAAAGATTCCAATTGAGAACCTGCTTATAATCACTGATGATTTAAATTTACCCTTTGGGTCTCTTAGACTTAAAACCAAAGGAAGTGATGGTGGACATAATGGTCTAAAAGACATTCAAGATAAATTAAATACTACTAAGTATAATAGATTTAGATTTGGTATTAGTAATGAATTTGGCAAAGGCAGACAGGTAGATTATGTTTTAGGAAAATGGGATGACGATGAAAACACAAAGCTTCCAGAACGCCTAGATAAATCAATAGAATTGATTAAATCTTTTGCCACAGCTGGCATTAATAATACGATGAATACCTTCAATGGGAAATAATAAAAAGGGAAGCTAAATTTAGCTTCCCTTTTATTTATGCTTATTCAACAACAATCTTTTGTATTGTTTGTTTTTCTCCATCTGAAATTTTAACTAAATACATGCCTGCTTGTGCATTGTTTAATTGAATTTCCTGATTGAATCTAGAAGTACTTTCGTAAGTATTATTAAATATGGTACGTCCTCTTATATCGTAAACTTCAATGTTAATGTCATTATTAGAATTTAACATCACATTAAATGATCCATTATTTGGATTTGGATATAATGAAAAATCTTCAAAACTATTTTCTTCAATAGACATGGTTGGTTGAGTACATACATATATCGACCAATCATTTAAGATACCTGTAATTCCATCCCAATTATCTGTTATAGAAATGGTCCAATCACCATCACTATCCAAGCCATTAAACACACTTAAAGGCGAAGATGGGCTATAATCACCTGTTGTTACAGCACAATTAAATGCAGGAGATCCATCTGCAAAATTAACAACAATGTTGTCTTCATCATCACATTCTCTATTAAATACAGATGTAGCAGTTGTGCCATTTGGATGGATAATTTCAACTATTAAATCGTTAATCCAGGTATGTGACACATTTACACTTACAATCATACTTTCAATTATTCCTGAACTAGGAACGTTAATTGTATGAACTGCTGGTGGTCCTGGATTACCATTACCTCCTGGACCATCTTGTATAGCTAGATTTAAATTTTGTGCAGAAGCATTAGTTGTGCAACTTGGACAAGCTGCTCCTGATACAACTGTAATATAATCTGTTATTGTAACTGTATCTGTTCCAAAAGAGTTAGTTGCCTCTAAAGTCACATCAAATGTTCCATCAGTAGCATAAGTAACTGTAGGGTTTTGGTCTGTAGAGGTAGCTGGTGTTCCACCTTGAAAAGTCCAAGACCAAGAAGTTGCTGTTGGAACTGTTTCATCCATAAAGTTTACTGTATTGTTTGTATCTAAACAAATCGATTCGTTATCTGCACTAAATGCTGCTACTGGAGGTCCAGGCAATGCTGGTAAGGTATAACCACAAGCAGATAAATTAGTGTGTATTATATTTATGTCTGCATTAGAATACCCTAAGTTTATGGCTGATTGGTATACAGCAACTGCTGCGTCGTTTTGACTTGAAGAGCCATTTGTCATTCCTAAACCTTCATAAAAAATCTTATCCATTTGCTGTTGTCCAATTTCATCCCAAACAGTCATTAAACAACTTGCCCAAATTTGACCGTCTGTATGTATTTGACCAACTAAACCGCCAGGGTAAGTCGCTCCATAATTTGTAATTCTTCCATTCCAACACTCATTGTGACCATCCCAGTTAAATACATAATTCCAAGCAGCATCTGCAGAAGTCCAATAACCATTAGCAATACTTATTCCTCTATTATAAGATTGTGCTACATAATCTCCACAACCTTCACTCAATCCATCTACTTGAGATAAACCTCCTGAAGTTACCCAATCATGCAGTCCATGACCTAATTCATGATGAATAACATCAGAATCCTCAGCATCATCTACACAACCTTCTCCAAATTGAAGCCTTCCTGAACCTGAACTATATGAAGAATTATCTGCTCCATCAAATCCATGTGGATCGTATTGAACACCTCCTGGATATTGATATGGCATGACATCACATCCTAAATCATCATTTATATAACCCATTAAATAATCAATATGATAATAGGTGTTTACAGCCTCAAAAGCTTGATCTTCTCTATTAAAATTAAAATCTGGCGAATTTTGAGTAAATAACCCATTTGATGGAGTAGCCCAATCTGTAACTTCGGCACGAGGCCCAATTAATGAATATGTACCTCCAGTAAGTGTAATATCTCTTAAAGTGACACTAAATCTTGCTGCATCAAGAGATGCATTTGTGGCATCACCTCCATCTACATATTGTCCACCATAAGCTACAGTGTTTGATGATAATGGGTCTGGATTAAATACCATTCCTGTTCCATCAACCATCATAATTCTTTCATTTATTTCTGGCAAGTTTTTATCGTCATGATTGCAAGTTTCATCTTGCTCACAATCATTATAATCGCAATAGTATTGCGCCATATCTACAACCTTAAATATCTCCTCTGTTCTAGCATCTACAAACACATGCCATTCGCCATTAGGGTTATTAGACTCAATAGTTACCTCATGAGCTAAACGAGTCATTTTAGTGTTTTTGTAAACCATTAAACGACTGTCATTATAACTAATAGCTGTTGTAACATTCAAATATTCTTTTGCTAATTGATAAGCTCTTTCTTGAGAAACAGTTGGCTGAACGTTAGCCATATTAACATTTGGCTCATAACTATTCATTACAAATACTACTTTGTTTTGTGGAGAAATAGAAATCGTTAATTCGGATTTATTAACAGGATAATCTTCCGAATATTGACGATATCGTACTACAGAACCAGCATTTGTCGTTCTTGTGGCATGGTGATGTAAAGTTGAAATTTCGTTTTTCTTAATTCCAAATTTTTCAGATTCATGTTCTAAATAATACATAGCCATAGATTCTGGTGTCCCAGCAGGCACTTCATAATTTAAACCATAAATAGCTACTGGAATTCCTGAGTTTAAAATAAAACGTCCATTGGTTTTAATTTCAGTTTCAATTTTTTCATCTGCCTCAAGACTTATTTCAAAAGATCTCGTAGGCATTGGTTTTTGTGCCATTAGACCCTGATTAAATAGTAGAGCTATAGTAAATAATAAGCTCAATCTAAACAATGATGATTTGGTAGTTTTTAGTTGCATATAGTGATTGTTTTAAATTAATTCTTAAAAATATGAATATTTCTTAGTTCAGACATTTTTTATTTATTAAAATTTAAACATTCAATTAAGAGTCAATCTTTAGAATTTTAAATAAACTTGCTAAAGAATTGATGCTTATCAATCCTCTTTTTTTATTTTTGAAGAAATTAAGCGAAATTGAAAATTCTCGATTCTTTACCTTCAGATTTTAATTCGAAAACAGTAGTTACTATTGGCACCTTTGATGGTGTCCATGTTGGACATAAAAAAATTATCGAAAGGTTAGTAAAAACTGCAACAAAGAGTGATTTAAAATCTGTTGTTTTAACTTTCTTCCCTCATCCAAGAATGGTATTACAAAAAGATGCCGACATAAAACTTATTCACACCATTGATGAGCGAAGTCATATTTTAAAACAACTAGGACTAGATGTCCTAATTATAAAAAAATTCACGAAATCATTTTCAAGATTAACAGCTAAAGAGTTTGTATCAGACATTTTAGTTAAACAGCTTCATGCAAAAAAGATAATTATTGGTTACGACCATCATTTTGGTAGAAATCGATCTGCAAATATTGAAAATTTAAAAGCCTTTGGTGGTCAATTTGATTTTGATGTTGAAGAAATTTCAGCTCAAGACATAAATGAAGTTTCTGTAAGTTCTACTAAAATTAGAAAGGCATTAATTGAAGGTGATATTAAAACAGCAAATAAGTATTTAGGGAATTGCTTTATGCTTACAGGAAAAGTTGTTAAAGGCAAAGGTCTTGGTGCTACAATAGGTTTTCCAACGGCTAATTTACACATTGAAGAAGATTACAAATTAATTCCAAAACAAGGTGTTTACATTGCAAAAACTACAATAAATAATCATGTTGTTTATGGCATGATGAATATTGGATTCAATCCAACTATAGATTCTAACAACAAACAGTCTATAGAAATTCACCTATTTAATTTTAATGAGATAATTTATAATGAAAATTTGGTTATTGAACTTTTGGATAGAATAAGAGACGAACAAAAATTTGAATCGGTTAATGACCTTAAAATTCAATTGCAGGAAGATAAAAAAACGTCATTAAAATACATTAAAAAGTATCATGCTCAATAAACTACTATTTAAACAAATTGACAATAGTTCGCTTATTACATTCAGAATTATTTTTGGTCTTTTATGTTTTTTAGAGTCAGTAGGCGCCATTTTTACAGGCTGGATTAAGAGAACTCTTATTGATCCAGAATTCACTTTTTCATTTATTGGATTCGAGTGGTTACAACCACTTCCAGGAAATACCATGTATATCTATTATCTAATTATGGGTGTTTTTGGTTTGTTTATTATGCTTGGTTATAAATATAGGTTAAGCGCATTTATGTTTACCATTATGTGGGCAGGCACCTACTTTATGCAGAAAGCATCTTACAACAACCATTATTACTTGCTTATTTTACTTAGCGCATTTATGATTTTGCAACCAGCTAACAGATATTATTCTTTAGATTCAAAAATCAATCCGAATATTAAAAAAATATCTATGCCTAATTGGTGTCGATTCATTTTTATTCTTCAAATGTTTATTGTCTATACCTATGGCTCAATTGCAAAATTGTATCCAGATTGGTTAGACACGACGTTTATTGAAATTTTAATGAAAGGCAAGCAGCATTACCATATTGTTGGCGAGTTGCTACAAGAAAAATGGGTGCATTACTTTTTAGCTTATGGAGGTATTCTATTTGATGGCTTAATAATTCCGTTATTACTTTTTAAGCCTACAAGAAAATGGGCGTTTTTTGCATCTATCTTTTTTCACTTGTTTAATTCAATTGTTTTTCAAGTAGGTATTTTTCCATATTTATCTTTAGCTTTTATTCTTTTCTTTTACGAACCTAAAATTATTCATCGCATATTTTTAAAGAAGAAACCTTTTTATGTTGAAAATGAGGTAATTATCCCTTCATATAAAAACACATTTATAACAATCTTTTCAATTTATTTTATCATTCAGATTGCCTTACCATTAAGACATCATTTTATTGAAGACAATGTGTTATGGACTGAAGAAGGACATAGATTATCTTGGCGAATGATGTTGCGTTCTAAACATGGTTTTGCTACTTATAAAGTGGTAAACAATAAAACTCTTAAACCCACAATCATTAACCTAAACGATTATTTATCTAATAAACAAATACACATTGCATCAACAAAGCCTGATGCCATCTGGCAATTTTCTCAGCGTTTAAAAAACATCTATGCAGACAAAGGAGAAGATGTTTCTGTATATGTAGATTGTAAAATTAGCATCAACGGGAAACCTTACAAACAACTTATTGATCCAAATATAGATTTATCTGAAGAACCTTGGGACATTTTTAAACATAGCCATTGGGTTTTACCTTCAAAACAAAAAACATCTAATAATTAAACCTATATAGTAGGATTAAATCAACTGACAATTCCTTAAATTTGTCGCTTAAATTTTATTACATGTTACAAGTACCTTTTATTAGAGAGAATAAAGAATACGTTATAAAAAGATTAGCCATCCGAAACATAGATGCTACTCAAATGATTGATGATGTTATTTCTTTAGATGAAGAAAGAAGACAAGTACAAACTCAATTAGATAATGCACTTGCAGAATCTAATACTTTGTCTAAAGAGATTGGAAACTTGTATAAATCAGGTAAAGCTGCCGAAGCGAATGTTTTAAAAGAAAGAACAACAGAGCTAAAAGAAATTACTAAAGCCCTAACAGAAACGCTTAATGAAAAAATAGAGGCATTAAACCAATTACTTTATAAAATTCCTAATATTCCCCATCTTTCTGTTCCAAAAGGAAGTGCAGAAGAAGATAATGAAGAGATATTTAAAGAAGGAGATATTCCTGTCTTACATAGCGAGGCTCTTCCTCATTGGGAACTAGCAAAAAAATATAACATTATAGATTTTGAGTTAGGAAACAAAATAACTGGAGCTGGATTTCCTGTTTACAAAGGAAAAGGTGCTAGATTACAACGTGCATTAATTGCTTATTTTCTAGATAAAAATACTGAAGCAGGTTATACTGAATACCAACTACCACTTTTAGTTAATGAAGCTTCTGGTTTTGGAACAGGGCAATTACCAGATAAAGAAGGACAGATGTATCATGTTACCGAAGACAACTTATACTTAATTCCAACGGCAGAAGTACCAGGAACAAATATCTTTAGAGATGAACTTTTAAACGAATCTGATTTACCAATAGGAATTACAGGTTACACTCCATGTTTTAGACGTGAAGCAGGAAGTTATGGAGCTCATGTTAGAGGTTTAAATAGATTACACCAATTCGATAAGGTTGAAATATTACGTGTAGAACACCCAAATCGCTCTTATCAAGCTTTAGACGAAATGGTAGAGCATGTAAAAACCATTTTAAAAGAATTGAAATTACCATACAGAATTTTAAGACTTTGTGGTGGCGATATTGGCTTTACAGCAGCATTAACTTTCGATTTTGAATTATTTTCAACAGCTCAAGACCGTTGGTTAGAAATATCGTCTGTTTCTAATTTTGAAACTTTTCAAGCTAACAGATTGAAACTTCGTTTTAAAAATAGCGATGGTAAAAATGAGCTAGCACATACCTTAAATGGTAGTTCCTTAGCTTTACCAAGAGTGCTTGCTGGTATCCTAGAAAATTACCAAACCGAAGATGGTATTGTAATTCCAGATGTTTTAGTACCATATACAGGCTTTAAAATAATAAATTAAAATACAGAATATTCCTACATATTTTGATGTTTTTTCGATAAAATGACCAAAAAAGACGTTGTTCAACGATTTTTTGGTCATTTTCTTTGTTTATCTAATTTTTTTCTTGAAGTTAGTAGTCCCAAAACAAAAACCTACTTATAATGAAAAATGTGAAACGTATTTTTCTGCTTATTGCTTTAATTGTTTTAGCTAATAAAGTTTTGTTTTCAGATTTCGAATTTCCTAAACCTGAAAATAACGCCATTACGATAGCTACAATAAAATAAATCAATTTGATTTAGTTGATATTGCCCCAATCGAGTATTTGAATCATGTTGAATAAACAATGGTTAATAGCACATATATTTTGGTTGGTAAATGCCTGAATAAACTTCAGGCATTTTTTTATAATAATATTTACATTTTCTACTTAGCACATTTGTTATATTTACACAAAGTAAAGCTATGAGGTTATTTCTAATTTTAAGTTTTTTATTCTGTGTCAATATCTATTCCCAACAAGATATTGTAGCTGCAGAATATTTTAAAAACGGAGAATTTGAAAAGGCACTATTATCTTATAAAAGTCTATATAATAAAGCACCAAACAATAACTCGTATCTTTTAAAACTAGTAAAGTCTCATCAACAATTAGAACAATTGGATGAAGCCGAAACACTTCTTTTAAATCAAATATCTCGTGTTAATTATCCGCCATTATTAATTGAGTTAGGATATAATTATCAACTACAAAACGATTTAGTAAATGCCAATAAATATTATAATGATGCTATAAAGACATTAGATGAAAATCCAAATTATGTATTTGTAATTGGTAAAGGTTTTGAATACAGGTCCTTGTTAGATCAAGCTATTACAGCTTATGAAAAGGCAATGAAACTAAAACCAGAACTAAATTTTAATATCCAATTAGCTAGAATTTATGGAGACCAAGGTAATGTTGAAAAAATGTTTGATAGTTATTTAGATTTTGTCGAATTAAACGACACCTATTTAAATACCATAAAAAGAGCATTTAGTGAATTTGTTAGTGAAAATAGTGACAACGAAAACAACGTGATATTAAAACGGATTCTTCTAAAAAAAATTCAACAAGAACCAGATTTACTATGGAATGAAATGTTAAGTTGGCTCTTTGTTCAACAGAAAGATTATTCTAAAGCATTTGCTCAAGAAAAAGCCATTTTTAGTAGAAAACCGGAAAGTTTAAGCAGAATTGAAGAGCTTGCACATATTGCTTTAAATGATTCTGAACCTCAAGTAGCTATTTCTATATTTACCTACATATCAGATATTGCCCAAGATGTTGAAACTAAACTAAATGCCATTTATTATCTCATTGAAATTAAAACAAAAATAGCAACAATCTCAGAATACAATAACATTGTAAAACAGTATCAAGAAATTTTTAACACCTACGGAATGTTTACTCAAACATTTAACATTCAGAAATCTTATGCGCATTTTTTAGCCTTTTACAAACATGAACCATCCGAAGCTATTACTAATCTAAAACAAACTTTAACTCTTCCACTTTCTTCATTTCAAGAAGCAGAAGCAAAATTAGAGCTTGGAGATATTTTAGTTTTACAAGAAAAGTTTAATGAAGCATTAATCTATTATACACAAATACAACGAAATTTAAAAAACAGCACCATATCGCAAGAAGCTCGATTTAAAGTTGCAAAAACAAGCTACTATAAAGGAGATTTTAAATGGGCTGAATCTCAACTAAAAATATTAAAATCTTCAACTTCGCAATTAATAGCAAACGATGCTTTAGAGCTCATGTTGTTAATTACTGATAACAAATTTGAAGACTCAACACAAACTGGACTACACCTTTATGCTAAAGCAGATTTATTAGCTTTTCAAAATAAAACAGACCAATCTATTCGTCTATTAGATCAGATTTTAAAAGAACACAAAGGAGAAAGTATTGAAGACCAGGCTTTGTTTAAACAAGCGCAATTGTTTTATTTAAAACAAGAATACCAAAAAGCAGAAGAAAATTACCTTATTATAATTTCAAATTTTAATGATGATATTCTTGCAGACGATGCTTACTTTTATTTAGCTGAACTCTATTATAAAAAATTAGAGCAGCCTGAAAAAGCAAAAGAATTCTACGAAAAGATTGTATTTAATTACGAAGACAGTATTTACTATGTTGAAGCTAGAAACAATTTTAGATTGCTTCGTGGTGACGTAATAAATTAATACTATGATAATAGCTGAAACATCGAGACTAATAATCTCAAAAATTACTTTAGATGATGCTCCCTTTTTTTTAGAATTAGTAAACACGCCTGGTTGGATTAAGTTTATTGGAGATCGAAAAATAAAAACATTAAAACAGGCTCAAGAAGCCATAAAAAATGGCCACCTTAAAAGTTACCAAACCTATGGTTTTGGTTTTTATAAATTACAACTTAAAGAACAAAACAATAAGACTATTGGCACTTGTGGACTAATAAAACGAGACAGCATAGATTATGTAGAAATAGGTTTTGCCATGCTCCCAGACTATGAAGGTAAAGGGTTTGGTTTTGAATCTTCTAAAGCTATTTTAGAATTAGCAAAAAACCAGTTTAATATTAATGAAATCTCAGCAATAGCATTGCCGACAAATGTAAATTCAATTAAATTATTAGAAAAATTAGGTTTATCTTTTGAAAAAAGGGTAAAACCTTTTGAAGATGACGAAGAACTTCTGTTATTTGTAAAAACGCTATAAATTTTAAGATGATAATATATAATGTAACTGTAAATTTAGACGAAAGCATCCATGAAGATTGGTTAATTTGGATTAAAGAACACATTCCAATGGTGCTTTCTACTGGTAATTTTACTGAAGCCAAGTTAACGCGAGTACTTGTAGAAGAAGACATGGGAGGCTTTACATATTCTATTCAATACAGAGCAAAATCCAGAAACCATTTAGAAGATTATTATACAAATCATGCAGATGCTTTAAGACAAGATGGATTAAAACGTTTTGCTGATAAAATGCTAGCCTTTAGAACTGAACTAGAAATTATAGACGAATTTTCTGTAAGCTTTAAATAGCTACTAATCTCGTCTTTACTTTAATCAATTTATATAACTTATTTTTACAACTTAAACATTCGCTAATTCGTGGCAAAACACTCTAATCAACATCAGGTAAAGGCAAAAAAGTTTTTAGGACAGCACTTTTTAAACGATGAAAATTTAGCCGAAAAAATAGCAAACTCACTTTCTTTTAAAGGATATAATCACGTATTAGAAATTGGACCTGGAATGGGAGTACTAACCAAGTATCTTCTTAAAAAAGATGTAACCATACATGTAATAGAAATAGATAGAGAATCGGTAGAATATCTTAAAAACAACTATTTAAATTTAGCCAACCGAATTATTGAACAAGACTTTTTAAAATATGATTTAAACCAAGTCTTTAACAATGAGCCCTTTGCTATTATTGGAAATTATCCTTATAATATTTCCACTCAAATTGTTTTTAAAACTTTAGAAATGCGAGATCAAATTCCTGAATTTTCTGGCATGTTTCAAAAAGAAGTAGCCCAACGTATCTGTTCTAAAGAAGGTAGTAAAGTTTATGGAATTCTTTCTGTATTAACTCAGGCTTTTTATGATGCTGAGTATTTATTCACAGTACCACCAAACGTTTTCAACCCACCTCCAAAAGTTGATTCTGGAGTTTTATTATTAAAAAGAAAAGAAAATTTCAAACTTGCTTGCAATGAAAAATTATTGTTTAAAGTAGTCAAAACTGCTTTTCAGCAAAGAAGAAAAACACTTCGTAATAGTTTAAAAACACTGAATTTAAGTGATAATTTAAGAGAAGATAGTATCTTTGGAATGCGTCCAGAACAATTAAGTGTCAGCGAATTTATTAAACTAACTTCATTAATAGAGAACGATATAAATAGTTAAATCCTTTGTCTGAAGAAATAGAAAACATACAATTTGAGTTAACCAATGAGCTTGTAGAACAAGTTGAACACCTTATTGAGCAAAAAGACGATAAGGAACTTCAACCCTTGTTAAAAGAGTTTCATTATGCTGATATTGCTGAAATTCTAGACGAATTAGATCTTGAGGATGCTGTTTATGTTATTAAACTACTAGATTCCGAAACGACTTCAGATATTTTAATGGAGCTCGATGAAGACATTCGAGAAAAGGTCTTAAAAAACTTATCTTCAAAAGAAATTGCCGAAGAAATTGAAGAGTTAGATACTGATGATGCTGCAGATATTATTGCCGAATTACCCGAAAATCGTCAACTTGAAGTTATCTCCCAAATTGAAGACCAAGAGCACAAAGCAGAAATTACCGAACTTTTAACTTATGATGAAGATACTGCTGGTGGACTTATGGCTAAAGAGCTTGTAAAAGTTTATGAAACTTGGACAGTTGCTGGTTGTATGCGTAGGATAAGAGGACAAGCAAAAGATGTTACAAGGGTTCATTCCATTTATGTAGTAGACAAACAAGATAGATTGATTGGAAGACTCTCTCTAAAAGATTTAATTACTGCCAAAAGCGAGCAAAAAATAGCTGAAATATCAAATTCCAATGTAGACTCTGTAAATGTACATGATGATGCTGAAGATGTAGCAAAAGTGATGCAAAAATACGATTTAGAAGCAATACCTGTTGTAGATGAAGACATGGTGCTTCTTGGTAGAATTACAATCGATGACATTGTAGATGTTATAAAGGAAGAAGCAGACAAAGATTACCAAATGGCTGCAGGTATTACACAAGATGTTGAAGCAGATGATAGCATTTTTGAACTTACTAAAGCACGTTTACCATGGCTTGTTCTAGGCTTATTTGGTGGCTTAGGAAGTGTTTTTATTATGAAAGGTTTCGAAAACGTTATGGAAACTGTACCATCATTATTCTTTTACACACCTTTAATTGCTGCAATGGCAGGGAATGTTGGTGTACAGTCTAGCGCTATTATTGTGCAAGGTATTGCTAACGACAATGTAAAAGGAAGTATAGTGCATAGACTATTAAAAGAAATTGGCTTAAGTTTAATTAATGGTTTAGCGCTAGCAATTTTAGTCATCCTTTTTGGTTTTATAATTCAACAAGAATTCATTGAAAGCCTTGCTATTTCTGTATCTATGATGTCTGTAATTGTTGTTGCAGCTCTTGTAGGAACCTTTGTCCCAATTATTTTAGACAAACGTGGCATCGATCCAGCCATTGCAACTGGTCCTTTTATTACCACAAGTAATGATATTCTTGGCATCTATTTATTCTTCGTTCTTTCTGGCTTAATAATTGGATTCTAAACACTTTAGCTTTCTTATATTTATAATATGAAATCAATAAATCTTGAAGAAAAGTTTACAAAATTTTCTAAAAACTGGCATCCACACCAAATTGCAGTTGTGGATAATATGCAAGTTATTTTAGCGAAGCTTAAAGGCGAATTTGTTTGGCATAGTCATGACAATGAAGATGAATTGTTTCAAGTTATAAAAGGAACACTTTACATGCAATTTAAGGATAGGACAGAAGTTGTTAAACAAGGTGAAATTATTGTCGTTCCTAAAGGCGTTGAACACAACCCTTGTACAGAAAACAATGAAGAAGTACATGTGCTTCTTTTCGAAAAACTTTCAACAGCTCATACTGGAAAAGTACAACACGAAAAAACTCAATCGCATTATCCAATAATATAATTTTGTCATGCTGAACTTGTTTCAGCATCTCATAATTTGTTTACTTTTACAAAATAATTAATGAGATTCCTGTCTTCGCAGGAAGGAAACATGAAAATACTTCACTTAGATACAAACCATCCACTATTAATAAATCAACTCAATGATTTAGGCTTTCAAAATGATGAAGATTATAGTGCTTCAAAATCTGAAATAGAAGCTAAAATTTCAGAATATGATGGCATGATCATTCGAAGTCGATTTACTATTGATAAACAGTTTCTAGATGCAGCTTCAAACCTAAAATTTATTGGTCGTGTTGGTGCAGGTTTAGAAAATATAGATTGTGATTATGCCGAAAAAAAAGGCGTTTATCTTATTTCTGCACCTGAAGGCAATAGAAATGCAGTTGGAGAACATAGTTTAGCCATGCTACTTTCACTTTTTAATAAACTAAACAAAGCAGATTTAGAAGTAAGAAATGGTAAATGGTTACGTGAAGATAATCGTGGTATTGAACTTGACGGAAAAACTGTTGGCCTTATTGGTTATGGAAACATGGGAAAAGCTTTTGCTAAAAAATTGCGTGGTTTTAACGTGGACGTATTGTGTTATGATATTAACGAGAATGTAGGAGATAAAAATGCAAAACAAGTCTCATTAAAAGAGTTTCAAGAAAAGGTTGATGTAGTAAGTTTACATACACCTCAAACGCCATTAACTTTAAATATGATTAATAGTCACTTTATTAATCAATTTAAAAAATCTTTTTGGTTGTTAAATACAGCACGTGGTAAAAGCGTTGTTACTGAAGATCTTGTTAATGCCTTAAAATCTGGGAAAATATTAGGAGCTGGATTAGATGTTTTAGAATACGAAAAAGCATCTTTCGAAAATTTATTTAAAAAAGATGTCACATCGAGCACAGTCGAGATGCCTGAACCTTTTAAGTTCTTAATAAAAGCCAACAATGTTATTTTAACACCTCATGTTGCTGGCTGGACAGTGGAAAGTAAAGAAAAGTTAGCCCAAACTATCGTCGATAAAATTAAAGCTTTTTTCATTCAGAACGAAATGTAATGAAGTGATGAATCTATATAAAAAGATTCTTCGCCTTGCTTTGAATGACACTATCAAGATTTTTTTTATTTTAGAACATGAAAAAAACAGTTCTCGTTTTTGGCTTGCTTATTTTAGCTCTTCTTTTACTTTTTCAATTTAGTAAGTATGCATTAATTTCAAATAATTTACAAATTGAATTAATCATTACCATAATTGCAATTGTTTTCTTTGTTATTGGTGTTTATATCAATAAAAAAAGTTTAAACAAATCTAAAATCCCTTCAACAGAAATAAATCAAAAGAAAATTGAAGAATTAGAACTCAGTAAAAGAGAATACGAAGTGCTTCAAAAAATATCCGAAGGTTTATCTAATAAAGAAATAGCTGAAAAATTGTTTCTATCTGAAAGCACTATAAAAACACATGTATCAAATCTTCTTTTAAAATTAAATGCAAAAAGACGTACACAAGCTGTACAAATAGCAAAAGCGTTTCAAATAATATAATTTTACTATTTTTAGACTAAAGCATGACCATTTTAGTACTTTAGTATGAGCCTTTCTTCTCACCTTTCATCTACTTTTGACTAACTAATAAAAACATAAATTAAAATGAAAAACACAGTAATTAAGTATGGGCTTTATGCATTAATAAGTGGCTTTGTATTATTCGGATTGCCTTTTCTTTTCGGAATGGGTGTGAATTTCGATTATGGAGAACTCGTTGGCTATACATCAATGATCCTATCTCTTTTATTTGTCTACTTTGGTATTAAGCACTATCGTGATAAAGTAAACGAAGGGAAAGTGTCTTTAGGAAAAGCTCTAGTAATTGGTATGCTTATAGCTTTATTCTCTGCAGCTGGAGTCGCTTTATTTGATTATATCTACACCACTCAAATAAATCCTGATTTTGCAAATGAGTACATAGCGTATTCTATTGAAAAAATGGAAGCAACGTTACCAGCAGAAGAAGTGAAAATAAAAAGTGCAGAGTTAAAACAACAAATGAAAGATTATGGAAGTCCAATTTTTATGGCATTCATGATGTTTGCATCTGTAATAATTCTAGGATTTATTATATCTTTAATCTCAGGACTCATTTTACAACGAAAAAACTAAAACATTATATTATGCAGTATAAAGCAGATTCGCCTGAAGACTATATTAATCAGTTGCCAGAAGATCGAAAAGCTCCAATTACAAAATTAGATGATATTATTAAAAAGCATATGCCAAAAGGTTTAGAAGCTGGAATGGGTTATGGTATGTTAGCATATTATGTGCCTAAATCTATCTATCCAGATGGTTACCATTGTAAACCATTTCCTCCATTACCTTTTATTAATTTAGCTTCTCAAAAGAATTTTATTGCACTTTATCATTCTGGAATGTATGCTAAAAAGGAGTTGTATGATTGGTTTGTATCAGAATATCCTAAGCATTGTAAATACAAATTAGATATGGGAAAAAGCTGTGTTCGATTTAAAAAAATAGACGATATTCCATACAATTTAATCGAACAGCTTGTACAAAAAATGTCTGTAGAAGAATGGATAGATATTTATGAAACGAACATAGGTAAGTCTTCTAGCAAATAAAAACGAGCTCAAGAATCTGCTTTAAATAATAAATAAGATGAAAAAACGTGTAACAGGAATTGGAGGTTTATTTTTTAAAAGTAAAGACCCAAAAGCTTCTAAAGATTGGTATAAAAAACATCTAGGTTTTAATACAAATGATTATGGTTGTACCTTTTGGTGGAAAGATAAAGATGGAAAAGATTGCTCAACGCAATGGAGCCCTTTTGCTCAAGACACCAAATATTACGAACCTTCCAAAAAGGACTTTATGTTTAACTATCGTGTAGAAAATCTGCAAGAATTATTAGAAACTTTAAAAGAAGAAGGTGTAACAATTGTAGGCAAAATGGAAGAATATGATTATGGAAAATTTGGTTGGATTTTAGACAACGATGGCAACAAAATAGAACTCTGGGAACCTATAGATAAGGTTTTTAAATAAACAGTTAAGAGTCATTATTCTGTTCAGAAAGTTTCTGTTCTAATTCGGCTTGAAACTCCTCCATAACAGGCCTTACTGTACTTTCTGGTAAATCGGCGATTTTTATATACATCAAACCATCAACTGCATTATTAAATAAAGGATCTACATTAAAGGCAACCAATTTAGCATTTTGCTTTATGTACTTTTTAAGTAAAACAGGTAAACGTAGAGCTCCTGGTTCTACCTCATCAATAATTTTATCGAACTTGTTTAAATCTGCTTCCGTTTCATCGAAAACAAAATCTTTATCTGCATCTTTCAGTTTTACTTTAAATTCCTTTTTAGGGTGTACATATTGAGCAATATAAGGATCGTAATAATGAGACTTCATAAACTCTATCATTAACGATTTAGAAAAGTTTGAAAACTGATTACTAATACTTACACCACCAATTAAAAACTTATGTTCTGGATAACGTAAAGTTGTATGGACAATACCTTTCCAAAGCAAAAATAATGGCATGGGCTTTTGTTGGTACTCTTTTATTATGAAAGCTCTTCCCATTTCTATGGATTCGCTCATCATTTTAAATAATTCAGGTTCGAATCTAAATAAATCTTGAAGGTAAAATCCATCGATACCATGATTGGAAAAAATCTGTGAACCAAGTCCCATTCTATATGCACCAGCCACAAGTTCTTGCTCACTATCCCAAAGAAACATGTGATGGTAATAAGTGTCAAAAGTATCCAAATCTATTGCTTCATTGGTTCCCTCTCCTACTTCTCTAAAAGTAATTTCACGTAACCTTCCAATCTCTCTTAATATATTTGGAATCTCTTTTGATGTTGCTAAAAACACTTCATAATTTTTACTTTGCAACAACCTGCAATTTGCTTTTCTAATAGCCTCAACCTCTTGATTCATAACCTCTTTAGAAATTGGTGTTGCAATTCTTTTTGGAGGTTTTGGAACTTTTAATGTAGAAGAAATATTACTTAAAACATTTTCTTTTTCATCAAATGAATTAGACAGCATGTACGTTTTCTTCCTTAAGAATTCTGAAAACTCTTCAAGACTTTGATGCTCTTTTTGGTCTGTAATAGAAATAGGTTTCCCTATCCTTACTTTAATGGTTCTTCGCTTTTGGGTTAGCAGCTCCGAAGGTAATTTTGCTGTTCTAAAGGTATCACTTATTCTAGATAACTTATAAAAAAGAGAGCTGTTCTTTGCATGAAAATAAATTGGAACTACTGGAACTTCAGCTTTTTTAATAAGCTTCATAGCGGCTTCTTCCCAAGGTTTATCTACTAAAAGCTTTCCATCTTTATAAGTTGATACTTCACCTGCAGGAAACACACCTAAAGGATGACCATCTCTTAAATGTGTAATAGCATTTTTAAAACCTGCAATACTAGACTTGACATCCTTTCTGTCTTCAAAAGGATTTACTGGCATAATATAGGGTTTTAAAGGCTCTATTCTATGTAACAGAAAATTGGCTATTATTTTAAAATCTTCTCGCTGTTCAAGCATTAATTTTAAAAGCAAAATACCATCTATACCACCAAGAGGATGGTTTGAAACTGTAATATAGGCGCCATCTTTAGGTAAACGTTTTAAATCTTCTTCAGGAATTTCGAACTTAATTTGAAACTCTCCTAAAATACCATTTAAAAACTCTAGCTTTTCTAAGTGCTTGTTTCTATTATAGATCTTATTGAGCGTAGATATTTTAAGTACTTTCATTAATATCCAACCAATAAAAGTCCCTATAAATCCATAAGAATCTAATTGAATGGCTTTAGCTACTTCTTTGGCTGTAACTAACCCTTTATCTGATTGGTTGCTCATAAATACAAATGTAGTGAAATAGTTTATTTAGTAACTATTTGCATCGTTTCATGCGTTAATTGTTTAAGTAACACTTCTTTACCTTTTTCTAGTTGATTTATTGCAGCTTCATTGTAATGTCTAATGGTATATAAAGACACATTTTCGTTACAAGTTACTTTAAATTTTGCTTTTAAATGTTGCAATAATTTATCTAAATTTTGATACATATTATCCACACAAACAGAAAAACTAATGGCTGAATTTTGAATAACATCTACTTTCATTTTATATAAATGTAACAGCTTAAAAATCTCACTAATATTACCTTCAACTATATATGAAAAATCTAACGAGGATAATGAGATTAATACTTGATTCTTCTTAACAATAAAACACGGGATTTGTGGATCAAGCCCAACTTCTTTACAAACTATGGTGCCTTTGTTTTCAGGTTCTAAAAACGATTTCACATACAATGGAATTTCTTTTCGTTGTAGTGGTTGTAGTGTTTTTGGGTGTATAACCGAAGCGCCATAAAATGCTAACTCGATGGCTTCACGATAGGATATTTTATGAAGCAACTGAGCATTTTCAAAATAACGAGGATCGGCATTTAAAACACCTGGAACATCTTTCCAAATAGTAACACTCTCAGCATTAAGACAGTAAGCAAAAATAGCAGACGTATAATCACTTCCTTCTCTTCCTAGTGTTGTTGTAAAATTATTAGAGTCACTCCCTAAAAACCCTTGAGTTATATTTAAAATACTTCTATTAAATTGTTTTGAAATTTGTGCTTGAGTTATTTCCCAATTAACATTAGCGCTTCTATAATAATTATCTGTTTTAATATAATTTCTTACATCCAACCAATTGTTTTTAAGACCAACTTCGTTTAAATATTCACTTATAATTGTGGTTGAAACCATCTCTCCAAAACCAATAACCTGATCGTAAACAAAATTATAATCTGGAGATTTATTAGTCTCTAAAAACAAGGTTAGTTCATTAAAGAAAGTATTTACTTTTTTAAACGTATGATGCTGTTCATTTTCAAATAAATCTAGTAAAATAGCATTATGAAATTTTTTAACCTCCTGTATTGAGCTTTGTAATTCACTTTTATTATTGAAATAATTAGTAATCACAGCTTCTAAAGCATTGGTTGTTTTTCCCATGGCAGAAACTACAACCAAGGTGTTTTTATAACCCGTTTTATTTAAAACATTTACTAAATTTTTTACACCTTTGGCATCTTTAACTGATGCACCTCCAAATTTAAATACTTGCATTATAATTTCGATAAATATGCTTTAATTCCCTTTTCGTCTAGTTGAACCACATCCCAATCTCTCATAACATTGGCTCCTTTTTTTTCGTAAAACTCTATAGCAGATTGATTCCAATCTATTACTTCCCAACTAATTCGTTTAACACCTATTTGATTTCCATATTTAATTACTTCATCTAGTAATAAAGTCCCTAAATTATTTCCTCTCATACTTTTACTAACTATCAAATCTTCTAAATGTAAAACAGAACCTTTCCAAGTTGAATAACGCCTATATACTAGAGCAATTCCTTCTATTTTATTATCTACTTCAGATACAAAACAATGAAATTTAGGAGAACTTCCAAAACCATCACGTTTTAAATCTTCTACGGTAACTTCTACGGCTTCTGGCTCTTTTTCAAATACAGCCAATTCCTTAATTAAATTAAGAACAGCATTCATATCTTCAATTTTAGCTTCTCGAATAGAAATTTTCATATAAAAAATTTGAGCTAAAGATAGTTTAAAGTTGCCTATTTTGTATTATTAATCCGTTTCGAAAACGTTGTAGTTTGTTAAAAAATACGATATTTGCAATACTAACAATACAATATAACTTCATGTCAAGAAAAAATCAAACTTTAGGAGAATTTATTATTGAGAATCAAGCATCTTTTAAATATACTTCTGGAGAATTATCTAGACTAATTAATTCCATTCGTTTAGCAGCAAAAGTGGTTAATCATGAAGTTAATAAAGCAGGGCTTGTAGATATTATTGGTGCTGCAGGAGATACGAACATTCAAGGTGAAGATCAGCAAAAGTTAGATGTTTATGCTAACGAAAAATTTATTCAAACTTTAAAAAACAGAAATATTGTTTGTGGAATTGCAAGTGAAGAAGAAGACGATTTTATTTCCATTAACAGTCAAGATGAAAATCATCAAAATAAATATATCGTACTTATCGATCCTTTAGATGGTTCTTCGAATATTGATGTAAATGTATCTGTAGGTACTATTTTTTCAATTTATAGACGTGTTACTCCTGTTGGAACGCCTGTAACTATTGAAGATTTTCTTCAAAAAGGGAATCAACAAGTTGCTGCAGGCTATGTTGTTTATGGTACCTCCACCATGTTGGTGTACACTACTGGAGATGGCGTGAACGGATTTACCCTAAATCCAGCCATTGGAACTTTTTACCTATCTCACCCAAGTATGGAATTTCCAGAAAATGGAAACATCTATTCTGTAAACGAAGGCAACTACATTCATTTCCCTCAAGGAGTTAAAGACTATATTAAATATTGCCAAATGGAAGAAGGAGATAGACCTTACACTAGCAGATATATAGGCTCTTTAGTTTCAGATTTTCATAGAAATATGATTAAAGGAGGTATTTATATGTATCCTAAAAGTTCTAAAAACTCAAACGGAAAATTACGATTGCTTTACGAATGCAATCCTATGGCTTTTTTAGCAGAACAAGCTAATGGAAAAGCAAGTGATGGTTATACAAGCATTATGGATATTGAACCAACAGAATTACACCAACGAGTACCTTTTATTTGTGGGAGTAAAAATATGGTTGAAAAAGCTGAAGAATTTATGCGTAATGCTAAATAACTTCTTCAATATATAATATAAAAAAAGCGAGCTAATAGCTCGCTTTTTTTATTTAAGTACAGAATATATTATCTATTCATATTTCTTATTTCTTCAATAAAAGTATCTAAACCCACACCATTACTAACTAAAGTTAATGCTTTATCAACTACATATTTTACGTTATCTGGAGAAAACCCTAAACCTACTGCAATTTTTCTAAGTACAAATTCTTCATGTTCTCCCTTAATATGATCTACATAAACCATACGAGATAAATCGTATAAACGCTCTAAACGTCTATCATACGATGTTGGAGGATTTATTGGGTGAGACTTATAACCTTTAAGGATTTCTTTATACTTGTTTTCGCTAATGTCTAAGTTTCGAGCCAAACGATCTAAAAACGCTTTCTCTTCATCTGTAATAATTCCATCGTCCATAGCCACTCTAACAATTGCTGCAAAATGGTCTTCGTTGCGTTTTTTAAATCCGCTATCAAATAAATCTAAAAATGACATATCTTCTTGTTTTTAAAAGTCGTGCAAATATAGTTAAAGTTACTACCTTTTTAAACTAAAAAAAATCTTTTTTTAACTGCTTAAAAAAGAAACCAATTCTAGAAATAAATTCATTACTTAATTAATTACTAAACTTTATATTTGCAACTCTAAGAATTGAAGATTCAAAAATAAATTGTCTTGAGCAAAACTCTTCTCTCGCAAAAATATGCACAGGCTTTGCAAACGCAAAATCTGCAAACTGCTATTGCCAAAAATCAAAGTAAAACACATTTAAAAGGTCTTGTAGGCTCTTCGATTTCTTTTATTATTACTGAAACTTTTAAGCAGGCAGACAAACCATTTCTATTAATTTTTAACGACAAAGAAGAGGCTGCTTTTTATCTTAACGACTTAGAATTGTTACTCAATGAAAAAGACGTTTTATTTTATCCTGGAAGCTATAGAAGACCTTATCAAATTGAAGAAACAGATAATGCTAATGTGCTTTTAAGAGCTGAAGTTTTAAACCGAATTAACTCTCGCAAAAAACCTGCCATTATTGTTACTTATCCTGATGCTCTTTTTGAAAAAGTAGTTACCAGAAGAGAGCTTGAAAAAAACACCTTAAAAATATCTATTAACGATAATCTATCTATTGATTTTGTAAACGAAGTTTTGTTTGAATACAAATTTAAACGAGTAGATTTTGTAACAGAGCCTGGTGAGTTTTCAGTTCGAGGTGGTATTGTTGATGTATTCTCCTTTTCACATGACGAGCCTTATAGAATAGAATTTTTTGGAGATGAAGTAGATAGTATTCGAACCTTCGATGTTGAAACACAACTTTCTACGGAGCAAATTAAAAAAATAAGCATCATTCCAAATGTTGCTAATAAATTTTTGGAAGAAAGCAGACAGAGTTTTTTAAACTATATCGCTTCAAAAACTGTGGTTTTTACTAAAAATAGTGATTTGTTATTTTCAAGAATCGATGATTTCTTTGAAAAAGCTGTAGAGGCATTTAAAAATTTATCATCTGAAATAAAGCATGCCGAACCTGAAGAATTATTTTGTAATTCAACTTTATTAAAAAAACAATTTCTGGATTATACAGTTGTTGAATTTGGGACACAAAGTGTCTTTTGTAATTCAGAGCATAGTGAAGAATCTAGCATAATTACATTTAACACCACACCTCAACCGTCATTCAACAAACAATTCGATTTATTAATAGAAAACCTAAATTCTAATCACGAAGAAGGTTTTGCCAATTATATAGCCTGTTCAAGCGAACAACAAGCTAAACGATTTCATGATATTTTTGAAGATGTTGAACAAAACGTTCATTATAAAACCATCGTGTTATCTCTCTATCAAGGATTTGTTGATAACGAAAATAAAATTGTTTGTTATACAGATCATCAAATTTTTGAGCGTTACCATAAATTTCATTTAAAAAATGGGTATGCAAAAAAGCAGGCTATTACTTTAAAGGAGCTCACAAATCTAGAAATTGGCGATTATGTCACACATATAGATCATGGAATTGGTCGATTTGGTGGTTTACAGAAAATTGATGTTGAAGGTAAAAAGCAAGAAGCTATAAAATTGGTTTATGGCGAACGCGATGTCTTATATTTAAGCATTCATTCGTTACATAAAATCACCAAGTTTAATGGTAAAGATGGTAAGCCTCCAAAAATATACAAATTAGGATCTGCTGCTTGGAAAAACCTGAAACAAAAAACCAAATCCAGAGTTAAAGAAATTGCTTTTAACTTGATTCAAGTGTATGCAAAACGTAAGTTAGATAAAGGGTATCAATATAATCCAGATAGCTACATGCAACTGGAATTGGAATCTTCATTTATTTACGAAGACACACCAGACCAAACCACAGCAACTGCAGATATTAAAACAGATATGGAAAGCCAAAGACCCATGGACAGATTGGTTTGTGGAGATGTTGGTTTCGGTAAAACCGAAGTCGCTATTCGTGCAGCTTTTAAAGCTGTAGACAATGGCAAGCAAGTAGCTGTTTTAGTGCCAACAACCATATTAGCTTACCAACATTCTAGAACATTTAAAGAACGCTTAAAAGAATTTCCTGTAACTGTAGATTATTTAAATCGCTTTAGAACTGCTAAGGAAAAAAGAGAAACTTTAGAAGGTTTAGAGGCTGGAAAGGTGGATATTATTATTGGCACACATCAGTTAGTAAATAAAAATGTCAAGTTTAAAGATTTAGGCTTATTGATTGTTGACGAAGAACAAAAATTTGGTGTTGCAGTAAAAGAAAAATTAAAAACACTCAAAGAAAATGTAGATGTTTTAACACTTACAGCTACTCCAATTCCTAGAACGCTTCAGTTTAGTTTAATGGCTGCTCGTGATTTATCAATAATAACAACGCCTCCACCAAATCGGTATCCTATAGAGAGTCATGTTATTCGTTTTAGTGAAGAATCTATAAGAGATGCTATTACTTATGAAATTCAACGTGGTGGACAAATTTTCTTTATTCACAATCGTATTGAAAACATCAAAGAGGTTGCTGGAATGATTCAGCGTTTGGTTCCTGATGCGAAGATTGGTATAGGTCATGGACAACTAGATGGTAAAAAACTTGAGACTTTAATGCTGGCTTTTATTAATGGTGAATTTGATGTATTGGTAAGCACAACAATTGTTGAAAGTGGGCTCGATGTTCCAAATGCAAACACCATTTTTATTAATAATGCCAATAATTTTGGTTTAAGCGATTTACACCAAATGCGTGGACGTGTTGGACGAAGCAACAAAAAAGCTTTTTGCTATTTTATTACTCCTGAATACTCTGCTATGACTGAGGATGCAAGAAAACGTATTACAGCGTTAGAGCAGTTTTCTGAACTTGGTAGCGGTTTTAATATTGCTATGAAGGATTTGGAAATTCGTGGAGCAGGTGATTTACTTGGTGGCGAACAAAGTGGATTTATTAATGATATTGGCTTTGATACCTATCAGAAAATTTTAAACGAAGCCATTGAAGAACTAAAAGAAAATGAGTTTAAAGATTTATATGAAGACGATGGCAAAGAAAAAGAATACGTAAAAGATGTGACCATCGATTCCGATTTCGAAATGCTTTTTCCAGATGATTATGTGAATAATATTTCCGAACGTTTAAATCTATACACGCAATTAAATAACATTAAAACTGAGGAAGATTTACAAAAATTTGAATCTGAAATTATAGATCGTTTTGGAGAATTCCCAACACAAGTGGTCGATTTATTAAACAGTGTGCGTATAAAATGGATTGCCACTAAAATGGGACTTGAAAAAGTAGTGATGAAACAAGGAAAACTAATAGGCTATTTTATAACAGATCAAAAAAGTGGTTTTTATCAAAGTAGTGGTTTTACAAAGGTTTTACAATTTGTACAACAAAACCCTTCTGCTTGCAAAATGAAAGAAAAACAAACCAGAAATGGCTTAAGGTTATTACTTACTTTCGAAAATATTAAAACTGTAAAACAAGCTTTGGTAGTTTTAAAACCAATCGTTAATTAAAAGTGATAAAACGCATTTTCTAAATGTTCAATATCAAATTGATTTTCAGTTTTTACTATAGCAATTATATCAAAACGGACTTCTACATCTAAATCATTAGCTAATATATATTCGTCGATGGCTTTAACTAAATTTCTTATTTGTTTTGGTTTTACGAAATCTTGAGGGTTTCCAAAATCCACAGTTGAACGTGTTTTAACTTCAATGATGGCTAACACATCAGCCTTTCTAGCAATAACATCTACTTCTGCTTTATCAAATCGGTAATTTTGAGCCACAATCTTGTAGCCATTTTTTAATAAAAAATCTACTGCAAGTTGTTCTCCTTTTTTACCTAGTTCGTTGTGTTGTGCCATGTTCACTTTCCACAAAAGCAGGAATCTCAATTATTAATAATATCTATCTAAATATAAGAAATTATAAAAGATTTCAAACCAGTTAATCTTGTAATCTAAACAATAAAAAAGGTGCATTTAAAAATGCACCTTTTTTAATTTCTATTATTTTTTAATAATACTTATCTGATTTATAAATTTTTAAGAGGGTGAATTACAACTAGACAAGTTAAACTCAGAATACATGGCCCAACTATTACCTGAAAATTCAGATCCTTCAGCCCAAGCTGTTTCTCCACCTGTAGGTCCTTCAACCTCAGCATGAGCAGCAAAACAGTAATTATCTCCTATATCTGTTATCGGAATAATATATACCACTTGATGTGGTGATTCATAATAAGGTTCTGTAAATTCAAAATGTCCAATTTGTGGATTACCAGAACCTGTTGTTGGGACCCAGCCTTCTTCACAAACACCTATACTTAAATGCGTTGTACCTAGAGTCCAATCTTCATTTGTTGTATAAGTAACTATTAAGTTACTTCCGGCAACATCTATTGTTACTGATCCTGCAGAATGATGCTGTCCAGCAATCAGATTTGTATAAACACAATGTTCTCCATTATTGGGGTTTGTATCAGGTAATTCTGAAGCTTGAACCTTAATTTTCTTTTTTTGATTGTATTGCTCATCTAATTGTTCATTCGAACAACCTAAAAGAATCGATAAGAACAATACAGCCATAACACTAGTAAGTTTTTTCATGATTTGTAGATTTTGGGGTTATTTACTTCTAATGTAAAAAAGTCTATCGACTATACCACAATTTAATCGTTGAACGGTATAAAAAACATTTATTTTAGATGTATTTTCTTACAAAAATCGATGAACAGCACTTTTAAGATAGAAGAATATATAATTTATTAAATCCTATGCATTTATTTTAGAGAAATGCTAGAAAGCTAAGTAGCTTAAATTTAATTAATAGTTTTTTGCCATTTCGAACAAAGTGAGAAATCTCATTTTTCAAGAATATAAGAGTGTTCGTTTTACTCTAAGTGACAAACGTTATTTTTCAAAAACTACGGTTGTTTTATTTTTTTCAACTGTCATTTCAATTGATCTGCCTAAAATCATCGCGCGATTATCTTTTTCGTGTCCAGCTGGCATATTAAAAGCAATTGGAAAAGTATAATCTGCAAGAGCATCTAAAATTAATTGCTCGACAGACGTTCCCCAAAGGGTTGTGTTTTTTCTCATTTTACTCATATCACCTACCAGAACTCCAGCACAATTATCGAAATATCCTGCACGTTTTAAACTTTGAAGCATTCGGTCAATATGATACTTATACTCACCTATTTCTTCAATAAACAATATTTTTCCACTGGTATCAATACTCGTATTAGATCCTAACATGGTATGCAACATGGTTAAATTTCCACCAACCAAAGGCGCTTTAACTGTTCCAACTCTATTATATTCAGATTCTTTTAATGTGTAGTTTAAATTCTCCCCAAAAATGGCCTTTTTAAAGGTTGATATTGATTCTGGAATATCGTTTAAATCGTCTGTTAAACTGGCACACATTAAGGCGTGTACGGTTTCAAAACCTTCGTTATGAAACTGATTGTGTAAGGCTGTGATATCGCTATAACCTATCAACCATTTTGGATTTTCTCTTAGTTTGGTATAATCCAATTTATCTAAAATTCTAACGGTTCCATAACCACCACGAGCACACCAAATGGCTCTTATAGTTGGATCATCCATCGCTTTTTGAAAATCTTCACAACGTTCTTCATCTGTTCCGGCAAAATGATTGTCCTTGCTAAAAACATGGGTTCCAACAACCACATTCAAACCCCAACTTTTAAGCAAGTCTTTTGCTTGCTGTACTTGGCCTGTTTTATTTTTTAATATTCCTGAAGGTGCAACAATAGCAACTGTATCGCCAGCTTTTAAATATAGAGGTCTTATCAAAACTTGTGTTTTATTTGTTAGTGTTTCTTGTGCTGAAAGTGTCATTTTTCCAAATAAAAAAACCAAACAGAACAAAGGTAATATTAAAGTGTTTTTTGTCATATTGTAAATGTACATTTTTTTTATAAATAGCTTTTAAAATGTGTACTTTTGTAGCTTCAAATTTAATTGACATTCATTTGTCTCCTCGAGCATTATTAAAAACTAAAATATATTTTTGTTTGAAAATAAAAGCGCAGCTTAAGAGAGGTTTTAAAGTAGGTCTCGACTGCGCTCGACCTGACATAAACGATTAAAATGAGTACTCCAAAAAGATATACCATAACGGCTGCTTTACCTTATACAAATGGACCAATCCATATTGGACATCTAGCAGGTGTTTATGTGCCAGCAGATATTTATGCTCGCTATTTAAGATTAACAGGAAACGATGTTGCTTTTATTTGTGGAAGCGACGAACATGGTGTTCCTATTACCATTAAAGCAAAAAAAGAAGGTGTTTCACCTCAAGACATTGTAGATAAGTATCATGCGATTATTAAAAAATCGTTTGAAGATTTTGGTATCTCTTTAGATAATTATTCTAGAACTTCAGCTAAAATTCATCATGATACAGCATCAGAATTTTTCACAACTCTTTATAAGAAAGGGGAATTTATAGAAGAAGTCACAGAACAATTGTACGATGAAGAAGCTAATCAGTTTTTAGCAGATAGATTTGTAGTTGGAACTTGCCCGAAATGTGGTAATGAAGAAAGTTATGGCGACCAATGTGAGAATTGTGGAACAAGCCACAATGCCACAGATTTAATCAATCCTAAATCTGCTATTACAGGAAATGTTCCAACCTTAAAACAAACAAAACACTGGTTCTTGCCTTTAGATAAGCATGAAGATTTTTTAAAAGAATGGATTTTAAAAGGTCATAAAAAAGATTGGAAGCCAAATGTTTACGGACAAGTAAAATCTTGGATTGACGATGGATTACGTCCAAGAGCTGTCACTAGAGATTTAGATTGGGGAATTCCTGTGCCTCTTCCAGATGCCGAAGGTAAAGTCCTTTATGTTTGGTTCGATGCTCCTATTGGTTACATTTCAGCTACTAAAGAATGGGCAGAACGCGAAGGAAAAGATTGGGAACCTTATTGGAAAGATAAAGACACCAAATTAGTGCATTTTATAGGTAAGGATAATATTGTATTTCACTGTATTATTTTTCCAGCTATGTTAAAGGCTGAAGGCTCTTATATTCTACCAGATAACGTACCAGCAAACGAGTTTCTAAATTTAGAAGGCAACAAATTATCAACTTCTAAAAACTGGGCTGTTTGGTTACCAGAATATCTGGAAGATTTTCCAAATCAGCAAGACGTCTTGCGTTATGCTTTAACTGCAAACGCTCCAGAATCAAAAGATAACGATTTTACCTGGAAAGATTTTCAAGCTAGAAATAACAATGAGTTGGTTGCTATTTTTGGAAACTTTATTAATCGTGTGGTAGTTTTAACAAATAAATATTACAATGGTATTGTTCCAGAACCGTCTGAATTTTTTGAAATTGATGAAGAAACTCTAGCAACTGTAAAAGCTTATCCATCTGTAATTTCAAGTTCTATTGAACGCTACAGATTCCGTGAAGCAAGTCAAGAATTAATGAATTTAGCCAGACTTGGAAATAAGTATTTAGCAGACGAAGAACCTTGGAAACTTATTAAAGTAGATGAAGAACGTACTAAAACAATTATGTATGTGGCACTTCAAATTGCTTCAGCTTTAGCAACATTAAGCGAACCGTTTTTACCGTTTACTTCAAATAAATTGAAAGGGATTTTAGGGTTATGTTATAACGAGGAGCAAAGCGACGTGGTTATCTCATCAAACAAAGAGATTACAACGACTCAAAAAAATGAGTCTCGTAATGACGCTCTAACTTGGAAAGATATCTCTTCAAAAGAGATCCTTCTTCCAGCTGGACACCAAATAGGAAAAGCAGAGCTATTATTCTCGAAAATTGAAGATGAAACCGTTCAAGCACAAGTCGATAAATTATTAGCTACTAAAAAAGCCAATGAAGCTGCCAACAAAACAATAGAGCCTCAAAAAGAAACCATCACATTTGACGATTTCACCAAATTAGACATTCGTGTTGGAACCATTTTAGAAGCCGAAAAAATGCCTAAGACAAAAAAACTTTTAGTCTTAAAGGTTGATACAGGAATCGATATTAGAACCATTGTTTCAGGTATTGCAGAAAGTTTCACTCCTAAAGAAGTAGTTGGGAAAAAAGTAACTGTTTTAGTTAATCTAGCTCCTAGAGCACTTCGTGGTGTTGAAAGTCAAGGCATGATTTTAATGACGGAAACTCCAGAAGGAAAATTGGTGTTTGTAAATCCTGATGATACTTCGGTTACTAATGGATTGCATATAAGTTAATATGAACAACTCACGGCATTTAAAAAAACACTGGAACAAAGCTTATAATAAAGACGACAATCAATTAGGTTGGTTTGAAGAAAACCCAACTCAAACCATGCAACTTATTGAAGAATGTAAGCTAGAAACAAATGTCCGAATTTTAAATGTAGGAGTTGGAACAACTACTTTAATTGATTCGTTATTAGATACTGGTTACACTAATCTCTTGGCAAACGATTTAAGCGATTTAGCACTTGAAAAGCTTAAAGAACGCATTAAAAAATCACATAATTATAACTTAAATTGTATTACAGACGATCTAACAGATCCTAAAGAATTACAAAACCTAGAACCTATAGATTTATGGATTGACAGAGCTGTACTTCACTTCTTTTTAAAAGAAGAAGAGCAAACAGCCTATTTCAATCTCATTAAAAAAATAGTTGCCAAAAATGGGTATGTATTTATTGCAGTATTTGCTCTCGATGGAGCTGAAAAATGTTGTGGATTAGATTTAAAACGCTATAATTCAGACATGATACAAAATAGTTTAGGTTCAGACTTTCAACTTATAAATTCTTTCAATTATACCTTTATAAATCCGTTTGGAGGTGAACGTCCTTACGTATATACATTATTTAAAAGACAATAATGCAGCTATTAAAATTTATAAAATCTCACACAAATCTTCCTGAAGATAGTATAAAAAATACAGTCCAATTATTAAATGAAGCTTGTACCATTCCATTTATTTCTCGATATAGAAAAGAACGAACAGGTAATCTGGATGAAGTTCAAATTGGAGAGATTGTAAAATACAAAGAGCAGTATGAAACTCTTGAAAAAAGAAAAGCTTCCATTTTAAAAGCTTTAAAAGAACAAGACGTTTTAACTGAAGAATTGAAACAAAAAATTGAAAAAACTCAAGATGTAACTACTCTTGAAGATCTTTACTTACCTTTCAAAAAGAGCAGAAAAACAAAAGCCGAAACAGCTAGAAAAAACGGATTAGAACCTTTGGCTAAAATCATCATGAGTCAGAATGCTTCAGATATAGAATCCATAGCTTTTAAGTATCTTAAAGGAGAAATTGCTTCAGTTGAAGATGCTTTGGAAGGTGCAAGACATATCATTTCAGAATGGGTTAACGAACGTACAGATGTTAGAAACAACATACGCTATCAATTAGAGCGTTTTGCCATGATTTCAACCAAGGTTGTAAAGGCAAAAAAAGATACTTCGACTGCGCTCAGTACAAGTTCTGATAACGCTCAAAAATTCAGAGATTATTTCGATTGGGAAGAAGCATTAAGCCGAATTCCTTCGCATAGGTTGTTAGCTATTTTAAGAGCCGAAAAAGAAGAGGTTATAAAAGTAAAAATTGCTATTGATAACGATAAGGCTTTGGCTAAAATTGAAGATCGAATAATTCGTTCAAACAATGGGTGTTCTAAACAAATTAAAATGGCCATTCAAGATGCTTATAAACGTTTGCTATTTCCATCATTATCTAATGAAGCACTTCAAAATGCAAAAGAAAAAGCGGATGCATCTGCAATAAACGTCTTCGCTAAAAACTTAAAACAATTATTATTAGGCTCGCCTTTAGGTGAAAAACGAGTATTAGCCATTGATCCTGGTTTTAGAACAGGTTGCAAAATTGTGTGTTTAGATGCGCAAGGAAATTTAAAACACAACGAAACTATTTATCCTCATCCTCCAAAAAACGATGCTATTGGAGCCATGAAAAAAATAAGCACCTTATCTGAAGCTTATCAAATTGAAGCAATAGCTATTGGAAACGGAACAGCTTCAAGAGAAACCGAAGCGCTTATTAGGAAAATTCGATTTAAAAACAATATTCAAGTCTTTGTGGTTAGTGAAGCTGGAGCTAGTATTTATTCAGCGTCTAAAATTGCTAGAGAAGAATTCCCAAATTACGATGTCACTGTTCGTGGCTCCGTTTCCATTGGTAGACGTTTACAAGATCCTCTTGCAGAACTAGTAAAAATTGATGCGAAGTCTATTGGTGTTGGACAATATCAGCATGATGTCGATCAAACAAAACTTCAAAAGGAATTAGATCGTGTTGTTGAAAACTGTGTAAATTCTGTTGGTGTCAACATTAACTCTGCTAGCAAATCCTTATTAAGTTATGTGTCTGGAATTGGTCCAAAACTAGCTGAAAACATTTTTAATTACCGAACTGAAAATGGTATTTTTAAATCTAGAAACGACATAAAAAAAATACCACGATTAGGAGATAAAGCTTTTGAGCAAGGAGCTGCGTTTTTAAGAATTAAAGAGGCGAAAAATCCGTTAGACGATTCAGCTGTACATCCAGAAAGTTATGCCATTGTAGAGAAAATGGCTAAAGATTTAGGTAAGAATGTTTCAAATTTCATTGGAAATTCATCTTTACTTCAAAAAATAGATTTAAAGCCTTATTGCACTAATTCGATTGGATTACCAACACTTCAGGATATTATTAAAGAACTGGAAAAGCCTGGATTAGATATTCGTGAACAAGCCAAAGTATTCACCTTTAATCAAAATATTAAATCTATAACCGATTTACAAGAAGGACAATTACTTCCAGGTATTGTAAACAACATCACCAATTTTGGTGCTTTTGTAGATGTTGGGATTAAAGAAAGCGGGTTGATTCATGTCTCCAATTTATCAGACAGTTTTGTAAGCGACGTTAATGAGCATGTTAGTTTGCATCAACAAGTTATTGTAAAAGTTTTGGAAGTAGATGTGCCACGAAAACGCATTCAGCTAAAATTGCATAAATAGTTATTATCTACCTATCCTATAGGACAATTATGTCATGATTTTTATCATATTCTAAGACTTAAATTCTTCGTAATTTTACAGTATAAATGTAAGATTATGAAAAATTTAATCATTTTAGGTGCTGGAACTTCAGGAACAATGATGGCGAATCATTTAGTTTCAAAACTCCCAAAAAAGGAATGGTCAATAACGATTATAGATCAATTCAAAACACATTACTACCAACCTGGTTTTTTGTTCCTTCCTTTTGATATTTACACAACAAAACAGGTAAAGAAAAATGGAAAAAAGTTTATTCCAAAGGATGTAAATTATATTCAAGAAAAAATTGAATTAATTGTTCCTGATGAAAACAAAGTCAATCTCGAAAATGGAACCATTTTAGATTATGATATTCTAATTGTTGCTACTGGAACTAAAATTGCACCAGATGAAATTGAAGGTATGAATGGTGCTGAATGGTATCAGAGTATTTTCGATTTTTACACCTATGAAGGCGCTAAAGCTTTACGAGATAAATTACGAACTTGGGAAGGTGGCAAATTAGTGGTTCATATTACCGAAATGCCAATAAAATGTCCCGTTGCTCCTTTAGAATTTGCTTTCCTTGCTGATTCCTTCTTTAAACACAAAGGCATACGTGATAAAGTTGACATAACTTATGTTACACCTTTAGGAGGCGCTTTTACAAAGCCCAAAGCAACTGAAGCTCTGCATTATTTACTTGAAGAAAAAAACATCAAAGAAGTCACAGACTTTAATATTGAACGCGTCGATTATAAGAATAATAAAATTATAGATTACGCAGATACTGAAGTGGAATATGACTTGTTAGTAACCGTTCCAACAAATATGGGAGACGCTTTAATTGAACGTTCTGGAATGGGAGACGATTTGAACTTTGTTCCAACCCATAAAGCAACACTACAAACTAAAGATTATGAAAATATTTTTGCCATTGGAGATGCAACAAATTTACCAGCATCGAAAGCAGGTTCTGTGGCTCACTTCGAAGCAGAAATATTAACGGATAATATTCTAAGGTATATAAAAGGTGAACCTTTAAAAGAAGAATTTGATGGACATGCCAATTGTTTTGTAGAAACAGGCAATGGTAAAGCATTATTAATTGATTTCAATTATACGCATGAACCTGTTGAAGGAACTTTCCCATTTCCTGGAGTTGGTCCATTAAAATTATTAAAAGAAAGTAGAACCAACCACATGGGAAAAATGGCTTTTAGATGGATTTATTGGAACATGCTTATTAAAGGCATTCACATTCCATTTGTATCGGCTACCATGTCTGAAAAAGGAAAGAATTTCGAATAAACAACTTAATTAAACACTTAAAAAAAATGAAAAAAATAATAGCAAATCGTGAAATTGACGTCAACGAAGAAGGATATTTAGTAGAATTCACACAATGGGATCGAGAAGTTTGTGAATGTATTGCAGGCGAATGTAATGTTGTGATGACGGAAAGACATTATGAAGTTGTAGAGTATTTACAAGAAAAGCATAAAAAAGAGGAGCCTCTTTCTATACGAGGCATTAAGAAAAGTGGTGTTGTTGATATAAAAGAATTCTATAATTTATTTCCTGGAGGTCCATTAAAGATATCTACAAAAATTGCAGGCATTCCAAAGCCAAAAAGTTGTATTTAAAAACAAGAAATTATGAGCACAAAAGTTAAAAAAATGCTTTTCATTTTATCGAAAGCGACCATTGAAAATGCCTATGCTGCATTTGTAATGGCAAATGGAGCAAGAATGGAAGGGATTGAATCTGAAATATTTTTCACATTCTTTGGGTTAGAAGCGATTCAAAAGAAAAAGTTAGAGCATTTACGTGTTGCAACTGTAGGTAATCCTGGCATGCATATGCCAACGATGTTAGGAGGTCTTCCAGGTGTTGAAGCATTAGCTACTAAAATGATGAAGAAAGAAATGGAAAAATTAGATATGCCTCCTATTGGTGAATTTCTAGAAATTTTATCTGATTCTGGATGTAAACTTTGGGCTTGCAAATTAGCCGTAGATATGTTTCATTTAAAACGTGAAGATCTAATTGACGAATTAGATGGCATTCTTACTATTGGTGATTTTTATAGCAGAGCAGACCAGGAAGGCTGCCAACTATTATTCATATAATTATACATTTTAAGAATATAAAAGAGCAGCTAAATAGCTGCTCTTTTATTTACTGATAATAGTCTCTTATTTCCCCAACATCAATAATTCATTACAAACAACTTCAGTAATGTAACGTTTCTCACCTTCTTTAGTTTCATAACTTCTAGAAGTTAATTTTCCTTCTATAGCAACTTCTTTTCCTTTGGTTACATATTTTTCTATAATTTCTGCTGTTTTCCCCCAAGCAACCACATTATGCCATTGTGTGTCTGTTACTTTTTCGCCTTTAGCATTTTTATAACTTTCATTTGTTGCAATTGCAAACTTGGCTAATGTTTTTCCTGATTCAAGATTGATGATTTCTGGATCTTTTCCTAGGTTACCAATTAACTGCACTTTGTTTCTTAACGTATTCATAAGATAAGGTTTTAATTATATTGAATGTCATTAGTTCAATTCAACAAGGCAAAGATGCAACCACTTGAAAATGTTAGTCGGTTGTTAACTGTTTAAATTCGTTTGTAAATGTTTGTAGTCGTTTGTAAACGAATGATATTTGATTATAAATTCTTATATTTACCAATAATGATAAGACATCTAAGCTATTTATATCCCATTACTAAAAAAGTTGAATCAGACAAAAATGGCATACTTGAAATTACATGGCACAACGGAAAAAAACATTTAAATTCAAAAAACGCTAACTATTCTTATGGTTCCTTGCAACGGATTTTAAAGTTTGGTTTAGAAAAAATAGACCTTTCAAAAATTAATTCTGTGCTCCTTCTTGGACTTGGTGGTGGATCTGTTATTGAAACTCTTCGAAAAGATTTTGATTATCAAAAACACATATCAGCTATTGAAATTGACCCTGTAATTATCGATCTAGCTAAAGAAGAATTTCAACTTAAAATATTTAATAATTTAGATATTATTTGTGATGATGCGCTTCATTTTGTAGAAAAAAACAACAACACGTTTGACTTGATTATTATCGATCTTTTTATAGATACCCAAGTGCCAAATCAATTTCTAGAACTTCCATTTTGGGAACATATTTTACAACGAAAATCTGCAAATGGTGTAATTCTATTTAATGCAACTTTGGAAAATTCCTTAGGAAAAAAATTGGAATCCATTATTAGTTATTTAAAATCTCATGTCTTTTTAGTTGAAGTTTATGAAAAGGTAAATAATACCAATACGCTTGTAATTACTAAGTCTCTTTAGGCGTTTATAAATGAATAATTTATATCTTTATAATTAAGTCTTTATTCTTAAAATACATGAAATCTATTTCAGCAAGTATCATTTTTATACTCATCATACAATTTGGTTTTGGTCAAGGTCAAACCATCAAATTTTTAGATAACAATATGTCTCCTCAAGCTAGTTTAGATGAGGTTTCTTGGATTCAAGGCTATTGGAAAGGTGAAGCTTTTGGTGGAATAACCGAAGAATTTTGGAGTCCACCACTTGGAGATTCTATGATGTTTAGCTTTAAACTAGTAGTCGATAATAAAGTAATTTTTTATGAATTAGGTGGCATTAGACAATTAGACGAAACTCTCTTATTACAACTAAAGCATTTTGGTAACGATTTTAAAGGCTGGGAAGAAAAAGATGAAACTGTAAATTTTGTAGGTTGGTCTGGCATACGTTTAAAAACAGAATACAACATGAATAGCTTTACTAAATATTATGATGCTGACTACAGAACAATATTGGGGTAAAGGTTACGCAACAGAATTAGGGAATAAAGCATCACATAATGCGCTTTTAAAAATTGGATTACATTATGTGGAAGGTTTTTATTTTGAACAAGAATAAGGAACCTTATGTTGGTATAAAATAGAAAAGCCCATAATTGGCAATCATTAAAAAATAATAAAATGCAAAAACAATGTCCAGAATGTGGCGAGAAGATTATTGGTAGGATTGATAAAAAATTCTGTAGCGATGCATGTAGAAATTCATACAATAACAACATTAATAAAGATTCTAAAAACTTAATTAGAAACACCAATAACAGATTAAGAAAAAACTACAGAATTCTTGAAGACCTTAATCCAGATAAAAAAACAAAAACTTCAAGAGCTAAGCTTATAGAAAAAGGCTTCGATTTTAATTATTTTACAAGTATTTACACAACAAAAGCTGGTACTGTTTACTATTTTGTTTATGATCAAGGATATCTTCCTTTAGACAATGATTTTTATGCCTTAGTAAAACGCGAAAGTTAATTTGCTTTATATTCCAAACACAACAATTTCTTATTTTATTTAAATCACATTATTTATAGAACATGACTAAAGTCATATTTTAAAAGTAATCGTCATACTATTTTTGTATAAAGGACAAAATAGTCTTTTTATCTAATTTAACTTTTAATCTCATGTTATCAAAAAAACAAGCGCGAGCGTTTTTCCTTGGAGGCACAGTAGTTACGTTCTTAATTTTTATTGGACTAACTATTTTTTCTTTTAGTCAAGGACAAGATCAAACAAACCATGAAGGTATTACAGAACAAGTTGTTCGAGGCAAGCAATTATGGGAAGAAAATAACTGTATGGGTTGCCATACTATATTAGGAGAAGGAGCCTATTATGCTCCAGAATTAACAAAAGTCCTAGACCGAAAAGGAGAAGGCTATGTTAAAGCTGTTTTAATGTCTCCTGTGCCTTGGAATCCAAATGGAAGGCAAATGGTTGCCTACGGATTTACGAAAGAAGAAGCTGATGACTTAATTGCTTTTTTCGACTGGATTGGTGGCATAGACCTAAACGGATTTGATACCGTTGTATCTCCTTTAGCTAAAGACAAAATTGAAAGAAATAAAAACTAACTAACTATGAAATATAAATCACAAAAAGTAGCCTATTGGTTTTTTGCCTTTTCAATGCTACTACTCGTTTTACAAATCACCTACGGATTCATAATGGGTTTTGCCAGAATTGGGTTCGATGGACTTCATGAATTTATTCCTTTTAACACAGCTAGAGCTGTACACACAAATTTATTAGTGGTATGGTTACTTTCTGGTTTTATGGGAGCTGCTTATTACATTATTCCAGAAGAAGCACAACGCGAATTAGTGAGTGTTAAATGGGCTTATGTACAATTAATTTCACTTGCTGTTGTTGGTGTGACTGCTGTTGTTGGTTACCATTTTAACTGGTGGGAAGGGCGTAAATTTCTAGAAATACCTAGACAATTAGATTATCTAGTAGTTGTAAATGTTCTTTTATTTTTAGGGCTTATTCTTGCAACCCTTTTTAAAGGAAAACGAAAAACCACAACAGCTTTAGTCTTATCAATGGGATTATTGTTTGCAGGCTTGCTTTACCTTCCTGGAATGCTTCCTTTTGATAGTCAAGTAACCGATTCATTTTTTAGATGGTGGGTTGTACACTTATGGGTTGAAGGGGTTTGGGAGTTAATTATGGGAGGTATTTTATCTTTCTTATTAATAAAACTTACTGGTGTTGATAGAGAAGTAATCGAAAAATGGCTCTATGTTATTGTTGGATTAACATTCTTATCTGGTATTCTTGGAACTGGTCATCACTACTACTACATTGGCGTTAATAAAATATGGTTAATAGTAGGTGGTGTTTTCTCAGCTCTAGAACCTTTAGCATTTTTAGCAATGGCTTTATTTGCAGTAAATATGTATAGAAAAGGTGAAAAGAAACATCCAAATAAAATAGCACTATTCTGGACTTTAGGTTCAGCTATTGTGTCTTTTGTTGGAGCCGGTTTATTAGGATTTGCTCATACATTACCTCAAACTAACTTATATACTCATGGTACTTTAGTAACTGCCATGCATGGTCACCTTGCATTTTGGGGAGCTTATGCAATGATTGTTTTAGCCATAATAAGTTATGCCTTACCAAATATGACTGGAAGAAAATTATATGATAGCAGTGTAGGTCGTGCAGCATTCTGGATGTCAAATATTGGTATGATTGGTATGACGGTTGCCTTTGGGGTTGCAGGTGTGGCTCAAGTATATTTAGAGCGTAAATTTAAAATGGATTTTATGGAAGTTCAAGCAGAAATTAGTATACACTTTGTGATATTAATTTTATGTGCTACCTTATTTACAGTAGGTATTATCATGTATATCATGGACTTTATAAAACATGGAAAGCCCACAGACGAAGCATTAGATTTAGATTCAGATTTATAACACAATTTAAAGCAAAAAATAGCCTTTTGGTTCAAAAGAAGACAATGAAGTTCTACATTTCTCATACCTGATTATTACTTAAACTTCAAAAATCTTAACCCAAAGGGCTTTTTTTAAATTATAAACGAAATCACACCTATTTTGAAAACAGAAACACAAAAGGCAACAACTTTAAAACCTTTCTATAAATCTATTGGAAAAGAAATTGAAGTATTTGAACATGCTTTTAAAAATAAAATTCCTGTGTTGCTAAAAGGACCTACTGGAACTGGAAAAACACGATTTGTAGATTACATGACACATCTATTAGAAAAACAATTAATTACTATTTCTTGTCATGAAGAAACCTCATCTACAGATTTAATTGGTCGTTATATTATTAAAGGAGCAGAAACCGTTTGGATAGATGGGCCTCTAACAAAAGCAGTTAAACAAGGAGCCATAATATATTTAGATGAAATTGCTGAAGCAAGACCAGATGTTATTGTAGCTATTCATTCGCTTACTGATCATAGAAAAGAATTGTATATCGATAAGTTAGGTGAAACAATTAAAGCACATCCAGACTTTATGTTGGTAGCTTCATTTAATCCAGGTTATCAAAAAGGGTTTAAAGAATTAAAACCTTCAACAAGACAACGTTTTATTGCATTGGCTTTTAATTATCCAAAAGAAAAGGATGAAGCTGAAATATTAATAAACGAAACACAAATTGATGCTTCTATTGCAAAAAAATTAGTTTCGGTAGCAAATAAAATAAGAAACTTAACGGAACTTGGTTTAACTGAAACTGTATCTACACGTTTATTGGTTGATGCTGCTAAGTTAATACATACAGGATTAAGCAAACGTCTGGCAGTTCGTGTGGCAGTTGTAGAGCCATTAACAGACGACACAGAAATTACTGAAGCCTTATCAGATTTATGTGATTTAATGATTTAAATAAGAATCATGTTTGAACCAGATGAATATCTCTATTCCAAAATAGTTAAATTCTTAAAGCGACGTAAAAAGCAAGCTCAAGAGGCACTAGAACATGCTGTAAAATTAGAAGAAATTAAACAACGTCTTACCATTTTTTCCAGAGCAATTACTGGCCAAGCCATAGAAATTTTTGAAGCAGAACGTGAAGGTGGATATAAAAACAATAGCTTCTTCTTACCTACTCGATTTTCTGAATTTCATTCTTTAGAGCAAAATACTCAATTTTACATTTTTAGAGTTGTTTATCTATCAATTCAAAAAAACTTGAATTTAAATTTTACTGCTGATGAAGAATTCACTTTAGAGTCAGCTCGAGAAAAAGCTATAGAAACTTCGTCTTTGGTTTTAAATGAAATGTTCAATCAATTTCCAATAACCAAACAAATTCATCAGGAATTAGTTTCACATTATTTTAAATTAACTACAGAGAAATCCCCTGAAGATTTAAGTTTTATCTACGGAAAATGGATGCAAAATAATCCAGAAGTCTTAAAGAAATCTATTTTAAATAATATTTCAGAACAGGTTAAAAAAGCCATCGACAACGAAATAAATACCATTTTAAAAGCAAATGCTGTTGAAGAAATTACTTCTCTTGAAATAGACAAAAAACAGCAAGAAGATTATGTGATGACTCATAATTTTGAAAAAATTGAAACAGCTGAAGAATGGGAAGGAGGTTGGAGAGATTTTGATGGAGACGACGATTTGGATGATCATGAAAATGCATTAGAAGACCTCAACATGAAACACACGGTTAGAGTTGATGACCCAACACACTCTATTTACCAAGCAGAGTTTATTGAAAATACAACTATCTCTGAAAGTACCGAATTAGATACTGAAGCACCACATATTGCATACGATGAATGGGACTATTCTAAACGCGAATACAAACCAAATTTCTGTAAAGTGTATCCTAAAACACAAATAGAAACAAACTTAGCATATTATAAAAAAACGCTTCATAAAAATGCAACTACCTTAGCAGGACTACGTAAAATGTTGACTTCTGTCAACAATAAATATCAGCAACAACATAGACAAACACAAGGTGAAAATTTTGATTTAGATGCCATAACAGATTTGTATGTAGACATGCATTCTGGTCACACACCTTCAGAAAAAATATACCTTTCAAAACGCAAAAAAGAAAAAGATTTATCCATTTTAATTCTATTAGATATCAGTCTTTCAAGTGATGGTTATGCAGGAGGCAATAAAGTCATTGATGTAGAAAAACAAGTATCCATTATTTTTGGTGAAATATTGAACGAATTTAATGTTGACTTTTCAATCGATTGTTTTTATTCAAAAACCAGAAACTACGCTACCTTTCTATCTGTTAAAGGTTTTGATGATTCTTGGGATAAAGCCAAACACAAAATTGGTGCTGTAGAACCAAGTGGTTATACCAGAATTGGTGCTGCTTTGCGTCACTCTGGAGCATTATTGGACTCTCGAGATACAAAAAATAAATGGGTGATTTTAATCTCAGATGGAAAACCAAACGATTATGATAAATACGAAGGCAAATATGGAATTAACGATGTTAAACAAGCACTTCGTGAATTAAACCAACGTAATATTAACTCCTATGCTTTAGCTATTGAAGCTCAAGCCAAATATTACTTACCACAAATGTTTGGACAAAACCATTATCAGATTTTAACAACACCTGTAGAATTATTACAATCGTTGGTAAAACTTTACGAAAAAATTAAGCATCAAAGTTAATGTCAACAATCATACAAGAACACCATTCTAAAAATATTCTTTATCCACCAGGAGGGATTCTCATGTGGATTATTATTTATCTAGAACTCATCACCTTTGGAGCTGTTTTAATTGCAATGGTTTTATATAGCAAAGACGAACCTGAACTTTTTCATCAATCTAGATTACAATTAAATACCTCCTTTGGAGCTATAAATACCTTGTTTTTATTGGTTAGTGGTTTTTTTATGGCGCTTACAGTTGGTGCATTAAAGATTAATAACATCCCTAAATCAAAATTATACTTAAAACTTACCATGTTTGGAGGTTTCCTTTTTTTAGGTTTAAAAACTGTAGAGTATATAGATAAGATTGATGCTGGGCTTACAATGGGTTACAACACCTTTTTTTCGTTCTATTGGATGTTAACACTTTTCCATGTCATTCATGTGTTGGTTGGCTTAGTTATTTTAGCTTCGGTATTAAGAACTATGATCAAAAAACCTGAAAAATTGATTATAGAAGATGTAGAAGCAAGTGCCACTTTTTGGCACATGTGTGACCTAATTTGGCTATTACTATTCCCTGTAATCTATTTAATTTTTTAAGATGAAGCAGAAACCATTTTTATACGTTTTAATTGCACTTATTGCTTTAACTCTTCTTTCTGCAATGGTGTCCAATTCGGAAATTGTTTATGCAAAAGAACTAATCATGATTCTTGCTGCCTTGAAATTTTTAGCAGTCGCTTTTTATTTTATGGAGTTAAAACAGTCTAATAGGTTTTGGAAAGTTTCACTTGTAAGCTTCTTAACTATTTTTATAAGTCTGTTTTTAATTATTTAAAATGACACAAAACAAAACATACAATTTTCTAATCATCACCATTTTAATAACCCTTTTCACGATATTCAATGGGTTTATTTACACCTCTAAGGAAAATGAAAATCCAGTAAAATTAACTGAACAAGGATTACATGGGCAACGCTTGTGGCAAGAAAATAATTGTTGGTCATGTCATCAAACTTATGGATTAGGTGGCTACTTAGGTCCAGACTTAACAAATGTCTATAGTACAGAAAACAAAGGTCCAATGTATATAAAAGCCTTCCTGAATAGTGGTGTAAAAACCATGCCAAAATTTAATTTTTCTGAAGCCGAAAAAGAGGCGTTAGTTACCTATTTAAAATTTATAGATAGTACTGGATATTACCCAAATTATAACGCGAAATTTAAACCTAATGGATGGGTTGAACTACAATACAAAAATGAAAAATAAAGCAGCAATCCTTTTTTTAATTACAGCATTATCTGCACTACTTACTGGTGTGTTTTTTGGTTTATTGGCAGCCTTACAATATCTTATTCCAGAATTTTTAAAAGACCTCATTCCATTTCATAAAATGAGACCTTTTCACGTAACTACAGTTATTACATGGATTGTACTTTGCGCTACTGGAAGCATCTATTTTTACCTTACACAAATTGAAAAGCTAAAATTGTTTTCAAACAAATTAATGAAGCTTCATTTAATTGTTTTTCTTATAACTGGTTTAGGCATCTATCTATCTTATATTGTTGGAAAAATGGAAGGCAGGGAATATTTAGCTTTCACACCTATTTTAACGATTCCAATTCTATTTGGATGGCTTCTTTTTGGAATTAATTATTTTAAAACCATGTTGAAGCAAGTTAAAAACTGGCCTATATATTATTGGATGTGGGGAACTGGTATTGTTTTTATGATGATTCATTTAACAGAAGCTCATCTATGGTTATCACCATATTTTAGAGAACATGTTATAAAAGATTTAACAGTTCAATGGAAATCTTATGGTTCTTTTGTTGGTTCCTGGAATATGTTGATATATGGTATTTCCATATACGTGATGGCTAAAATAAAAGGAAACGATGCCATTGGAAGAGGTAAATTAGCTTTTTTCTTTTATTTTCTAGGTCTAACAAATTTGATGTTTGGTTGGGCTCATCATACTTATATTGTTCCTACTTTACCTTGGATAAGATACGTTTCATATGGCGTAAGTATGACCGAGTGGATTATTTTAGGATACATGATATACGACTGGAAGAAAAACTTAAATCAGACTAAAAAGGAAAATTATCCTTTAGCATATAAGTTTTTAGTAGCAACCGATTTCTGGATTTTTATCAATTTAATTATTGCTTTGCTCTTTTCTATACCAACTATTAATTTCTTTACACATGGAACGCATATTACAGTCGCGCATTCTATGGGAACAACTATTGGCATTAACACAACTATTCTATTTGCTTCACTTCTATTTATAGTTTCAAAAATATCTACTTTTTCTAAAAAACAAGAAACATTTATAAAACGAGGTCTTTGGGGATTTAACATCTCACTTTTTCTGTTTTTTTCTGCCTTATTAGTTGCAGGAGCAAAAAGAAGTCATTGGATGTATGCTGGAAACGACACCTCGTTTTCTAACATGCAAGACAGTCTGTTTTGGGTTTATACAGCGTTTTTTGTATTTGGTTTAGCCCTAACTACTAGTATTAGTTTCATTGGTTTACCAATCTTGAAAAAACTAATAAATAGTTTAAGAGTCTGAATCTGACTGCAAAATATCGAATGATTTTAATGATATAAACCTCCCTTTCTTCTGTATTTCTGCTACAAATTGTTCAATGGTTTTTTCTTTAAAATCTTTAAACAATTTTTGTTTAAATGCAATTACTGTAAAATGAACTGGACATGGATTATCGTCTCCACACTTAGATAGACCTAAAAAACATTGATTAAACTTTTCATGTCCATCTATAACAGAAACAATATCCCAAACTGAGTGTTGCTTATTTTCTTCATTTAAATAAAAACCTCCATAAGGACCTTTTGTTGAAGTTACTAAATGATTTCTGTTTAGCTGTTGAAGCAGTTTTGCTAAAAAAGGTTGAGGCACTTCTAATTCTTCAGAAATAATTTTTACTCCAATTTTATGTTTTATATCAGAACACATTTCTAAATAAAAGATGGATCTGATGGCGTATTGACAAGCGTTTGATAACACAGTACTTTTTTTTCAAATATATAAAAAGATAAATTTATCCGAGATTATTTAACATTACATTAGTTTATAATTAATGTTGTTTAAAAGCATTCTAAGAGTACTTTAAACAAAAAAATAAGAGGGTTAACTAAATTGAAAAGAAAATAATATTGATAATTTATAGAAGTGATTACTTCCAGTTATGACCTTTTAATTTCATAGCTACTATTAAAATGTCTTTTTGACTAATCTGGCCAACTAATTTTCCGTCTTCAACAATAGGGAAACGTCTTCTTTTAGATTCTAAAAATTTGTTTGCTGCATCAAGAACATTCATATTTCCATCAATGGTTTCAACGTCTCTAATCATGCGTTTTTCAACATTATCGTTTTCCATTGGCATGTTATAATATCTGCTTTCGCTTATTTGCTTTAAACAGTCTCCTTCAGAAATAACACCTACCAACTCATTATAGTCGTTAACAACTGGACCACCTGAAATTTTATTTTTTATAAGTATTTCTATAACTTCTTCAACAGACTGTTCTGGCTTGAAAGTAATGAGTTCTTTACACATAACATCCCTAACCCTAAATGGTGTGTCTTCTACTGTTTCTTGTTGTTGCTTCCTAGAACCTTGAAAACTTTTTATACCCATGATTAATCAATTTTATTATAAACTTAAATATACTTATTATTAATGAGTTATCCTAACAGCAGTATTGCTGGGATAATTTTCTTATTTTTATAAAACTAACCAACTTCTTTTCGTCATGCTTAAAAAAGTAATTTCCATAATATTAATCATTATAGCAATTTACTGGAGTTTTTCAGTATTAATACCAAGTAGCATTTCTACTATTGATGCTCCTGATAATACATTTTCAACCCAACGTGCGTTAATTCATTTAAAAGAAATTTCTAAAAAACCACATTATGTTGGAAGTCCAGAACATGAAAATGTAAAAAATTATCTGGTAAAAGCTTTAGAAAATTTAGGTCTTGAAACAGAAATTCAGGAAGATTATGTATTAACAGATTGGGGAACTTTTACCAAACCAAAAAATATTTTGGCTAGGATTAAAGGTTCTGATAATTCTAAAGCATTGATGCTTCTTTCTCATTACGACAGTAAATCGCATGCTTCTTATGGAGCTAGCGACGCTGGATCTGGAGTAGTGACTATACTTGAAGGTTTGAGAGCTTATTTACATGAAGATAAAACGCCTAAAAACGATATTATTATTTTATTTTCTGATGCCGAAGAACTAGGCCTTAATGGCGCTTCGTTATTTGTGAATAAACATCCTTGGGCTCAAGATGTCGGTTTAGTTTTAAATTTTGAAGCTCGAGGTAGTGGTGGTTCTAGTGTGATGCTTCTGGAAACCAATGGAGGAAACCATAACTTAATTTCTGGTTTTACAGAAGCTAATCCAGAGTATCCTGTTGCAAATTCTTTAGCTTATAGTATTTATAAAGAACTCCCTAATGATACAGATTTAACTAGATTTAGAGAGGATGGCAATATTGAGGGTTTTAATTTTGCCTTTATAGACGACCATTTCGATTACCATACGTCATTAGACAACTATAAAAGATTAGACCAAAACACACTAGAACATCAAGGCAGTTATTTAATGCCTTTACTACATTATTATGCAGATACAAACCTAAATAATTTAAAAAGTGATACAGATGATGTATACTTTAACGTACCACTATTTAAAACAGTTAGCTATCCTTTTTCATGGATTTTGCCAATGCTTATTATTGCTTTATTAATTTTTATTTCCTTGGTTTATTATGGTATTAGCAAACGTGTTTTAAACTCTATGCATATAGCTACAGCTTTCTTACCTGGAATTGCTGCCATAATTATCAATGGTTTAGTTGGCTATTTTGGATGGAAAATTCTACTTGTAATTTACCCACAATATGCCGAAATATTACATGGCTTCTCTTATAATGGCTATTTATATATCTGGGCTTTTTCATTGTTTTCAATTGCTGTTTGTATGTGGTTATATAACAAAGTCTTTAAACCAGAAAACACTGCTAGCTTATTAGTTCCTCCTTTATTTTTATGGCTTGTAATTTGTGCTGTAGTGGCTTTTATACTAGAAGGAGCCAGTTTCTTTATCATTCCATTATATTTTGGATTATTAAGTCTGTTTGTGTTAGTAAGACAGAAGCATCCAAACATCATACTCATGACTTTATTGTTATTTCCAGCCATTATGATTTTGGTTCCTTTTATAAAATTGTTTCCAGTTGGTTTAGGATTAAAAATGCTTGTGGCTTCAACCCTACTTGTATCTTTAATTTTTTCATTATGCATTTCTGTATTTGGATTTTCAAGATTCAAAAACCGATGGGCATATTTACTATTTATTGCTTCATTTGGATTTTT
>Ga0209345_10000507_pt1 | contig 49767 bp, 46 predicted proteins | sample Cruoilmetagenom7_FD_187294 | JGI IMG/M metagenome (GOLD analysis project Ga0209345, IMG submission 187294) | Oil polluted marine microbial communities from Coal Oil Point, Santa Barbara, California, USA - Sample 7 (SPAdes) (version 2) | ecosystem: Environmental > Aquatic > Marine > Oil seeps ... | reverse complement strand
CAAAACGACAAATTACTTGGAATAAAAAAGATGAAGAAATTCATTGGTTTCATTTTGAAGCTCCTTTTACCGAAATAATTACTTTCATAGAAAAAACGATCAGTTTTGAATAAATCAGAGTTAAAAAAATTCTTAGATGATAAGGTATTAGAATACAACAACCCAAAGTTTATTGAATCTGATCCTATTCAAATTCCACACAAGTTTTCATTAAAAGAAGATATTGAAATTTCGGCATTTTTAACTTCAACCATCGCTTGGGGCAACCGAAAAATGATTATAAAAAATGCTCATAAAATGATGGATTTAATGGGAAATTCCCCATATGATTTTGTTATGAATCATAAAAATCACCATTTAAATAATTTTGATGGGTTTGTACATAGAACTTTTAATAGTACCGATTTTAAATATTTTATAGCCTCATTACAAAACATTTATAAAGAAAATGGAGGACTTGAAGTCGTTTTCGAAAAACATAGTACTAAAAAAAGCACTCAAATGGCCATTCATCATTTTAAAAAAGTTTTTTTTGAAATTCAACATGAGCAAAGAACCACCAAGCATATTGCTGATCCTTTAAAAGCTTCTGCCGCCAAAAGAATAAATATGTTTTTACGTTGGATGGTAAGAAATGATACTTCAGGTGTTGATTTTGGTATTTGGAAATCTTTGTTGCCAAGTTCATTGTCTTGCCCTTTAGATGTGCATTCTGGAAATGTTGCTCGCAAATTGGGTTTATTAACAAGAAAACAAAATGACGCAAAAGCCTTACTTGAACTCGATTTAAGTTTAAGAAGTATGGATCCAAAAGATCCTGTTAAATATGATTTTGCTTTATTTGGTTTAGGTGTATTTGAAAAATTTTAGTGGAGAAGATGGGAGTCGAACCCACTACCTCTTGACTGCCAGTCAAGCGCTCTAGCCAGATGAGCTACATCCCCAATAATTTAAAAATACATACTTGTATTACAAATTTAGGCTATTTTAACAAATAAACTATTCGTTATTTAAATTGAATACTTATTAATTAAACGCACCAATAAATCGTTTAAACTTTCAACTTCATACTCTCCAACACTAGCTTCAATATGATCTCCTCCAATACCACTATCATTCGTTATAAACACATAGGTTCCATTTGTAGCTATAGCTGAAAATCGCATTAAAAATTCCGTTTCTTTATCAATTCCACTTGCTGTAATTGGAATAATCTTGATGCCTTTTTCAGCACTTTTAGAAACTAAATTATGTAATTCATCAATAATTTGAGGTTCGTAATGTGGTGGTGCATCTAATAATAAAAATGCAATTCGTGTTTTAGAATTTTCCGACCACTGTAATTCATTCAAAGCTTCATTTAAGGCGGTGTGAACAGCTTCTGGATAATCACCTCCTCCTCCAGCACTTTGATTGTTTATAAAATTTAATGTTGACGCTATTTCATTTGTAAAGTCTGAATGTTTTACAACATATTCATCAAAAATATCTCTATAAAAGACAGTGCCGGTAAATATATCTAAAGTCGTATTATTTTGTTCAACTCGTTGAATAACATTATTTAAATCATCTTTTAAAAACTCTAACTCATCTCCCATTGATCCAGTAGCATCAACTATAAAAGCCAACTCAATTTTATTTGAATCATTATTTAAACTTGAGTTTAAATTTATTTCAACTACACCATCTTCAATTAATTTTAAAGAATTTGGTATTTCATTGTCATTGATAAATAGTTTATAGGCATTTAAACTCGTAACATTTTCGGTTGAATTTAAACCAATCCATAACTCAGCCTTTCCAGAATTATCGGTCATACACTTCCAAATAGACTCTTCATTATACTTAAGCTCAACCTTTGCATTTATAATTAGTGTATTATTATTGGTAACTAAAACTGAAATTCTATTATTGGTGTAAAATTCCCAATAATCAATGTTTTTATTGTATTCATTTTCATTTAACAAGTCATTCCAAAAATTCCATTCATCTAAGTCATTCCATTCTGCGGCTGTTACCAAACCAGCACTATTTCCTGAACCTTGTCCTGTTGAAGTGCCAGATCCTCCTGATGCCATATCATAAGTACTATCAATATAACCGCTTTCAACACTATCAACTAAACTTTCACTTTCATTACACCCAAAAATTGTAAAAATTATTAAAATTGCTAAAATAGATGTAAATGATTTTTGAAGTTTAGAAAATATTGCCTTCATTATTTAATAAAGTTTTATAACTATAAAATCTCTGCTTGCCCTTATAAAGCAAGCATTGAGATTCTATATTTTGTAATTAAATTGTAAAATTTAAGTTATTAACCTATTACATACAATACGTAAGGATATGTAAAAACGCTACAACAAAATTGACTTATTTTTTAAAACTAAAATTATATCTAAATTGAACACCCACATTAGAATAATTTACATTTTGTGAAGTAATTGAACTCAAAGAATATTTAAAATAAGGTTCGATAATGATATTTTGATCATTACCTGAAATTGGGAGTAAAATACCTGCGGAAATATTTAATGAACCTAGCAATTCAAAATTATTAGAATCAATTGAAGAATCAATACTGTTTTCGGTTTGATTTAATTCATATTGAACAAAACTATTTCCTAAATTATCCTTTCCCGTAGTTTTATTTCTTTCATTAATTACAAAAGTATTTTGAATTTGCTCATTAAAATATTGTATCGATGAAATTCCTCCAGAAACAAATAATTTTCTTTTATTAAATTTAAAATTATATTTTAAATTTAAAGGTATTTCAACGCTGCTAATTGAATTTGCTCTAGATTTTAAAACTACATTATTACCTTTTGCACTAACAATACCAGATGCATTATTCGTTTGATTGATAATATTAAAGCTTTGATTAGAATATACAGCTCCCACAAATAACTCAAATTTATTAGAAATTGGAATCTCTAATGACAACCCACTAGAAATTCCCATATCGTTGCTTGCATTGCTTTCGTGTACATTGTATAAAGAGGAAATTAAAATCCCGAGCTTCAATCGTTTATCAATATTTTTTTCTAAATCAATTGCAGTATTTTCTAATTGATTCAACTGTTTTAAAAGAGAGTCTGTTTTTTTATTTTTCAAACTTTTATTACTCACTAAAGAGTCCTTTTTCTTATCAATTAAATTCTGTTCAACTTTATCTTTTAAATCAGTAATTTCTAAATTTTTATTTGAAGGCTCACTATTAATAGCCAAATTTGGAGTAAGATCCTTTTCAATAGTACTATTATAAGCAATATTTTTAGGCCGCTTAACTTGCTGATGTTGTTTATATGTTTTATTCAAAATAATGCTTTCCTCCTTAGTCTCAATATTTAAGGAATCTACAGTTTCTGTAATTAACTTTTCTTGTGGGTTTTGTATAGAATCTTTAGTTGTTTCAGGTATAAAATTCTCTTTATTAACATTGTTTTCAAACTCATTTTCTTTATTAGAATTAGAGTTCATAAAATTATTTATAAATAAACTTGAACTAATTAATAGTACCAAGACCGCAGCTCCTCTCCAATACCAAATTACGAATCTTTTCTTCTTATTCTTTTTCGCTTTTAATTGTTCCCAATGCTTAGGGTTGTAAGGTATTTTATGATGTTCTACAGCATCATTAATTTTATCACTTAATATTTTGTCGAATTTATCTGACATCCTTTTTTAAAAGTGTTTTTCAATTAAAATTCTAAGTTCTTTTTTTGCTCTCGATAAAAAAACTCTTGATGAACTTATACTGATTTTTAATTTTTCTGAAATTTCTCCATGTTTAAAACCTTGTACCACATATAAGTTAAACACAACTCTATGAATTTCAGGTAATTTGTCTAACAAACTAATTATATCATTAAATGCAAGTTGGCTAATTATTTCTACATCATTCGATTCTGGTTCATTTTCTTCTATTTGAAGCAGACCAATGTGCTTCTTATTTTTTCTATAATTGTCTATTGACGTATTTATTATTATCCTTCTTAGTAAAAACTTAAACGATTTAGAATTATCAAATCCGTTTTTTTTAAGTGTTGAAAATATTTTCAAAAAACTATCATTCAAAATATCAACAGCTTCTTCACTCGAATACGAGTAAAGTCTACTTACACTTAAGGCATAGCTATAAAAATGTTTGTAAAGCTTTTCTTGGTAAATTTCATTTCCGCTTTTACATTCATCTATAAGCTTGTTAAGATATTTTGTATCTTCAACTATTTCTTTCAAATTATTGTAAAAACAATAAATTACAGATTAATTAATTCGTTGTTTTAATATCAGGTTCATCTCCAATATTAAATGTACTATATAAATGATATTCACAGATATCCTTGTATTCAATATCACCTATTAACTCTTTTATATTTATAAAAAATGTTTTTGTAATATGTGCTTCACATTTATCATTATTATCATTGTGAATAATCATTAAATTAATGCTGCAAGGAGAATCTGTAAAAATTACTCCATCCCAAACTACATCAATCGTATGAATTTCACATCCACCACTAAATGTCAATTCGACTTCTAAAACATTATTTGAACGCTTAACACTTTTAAATTCAAATTTTCCTCCTTTTGAAAGGCCGTTTCTTCTATTTAATTCTAAATTATCAAAAACTTCTTTATTAATAATTAAACCTGCATTTACAGATCTTTGATCTTCTGCATTGGCTAAAAAATCTTGGTCAATAGCATCTGCAAAATCATCATTTGTACAAGCAATACCTACTAAAAGGATGCAAAAAAAAGCGATTATTTTTTTCATAATTTATTTAACAAGTCTGTTTTCATTTCCAATACGAAATTTAAGCAGAAAACGCTACAAGAAAACCGTAATTAAGTTATTCTTTTATTAATTTATCAATAAATTCAATCATATTACTACTATTCCATTTCGCAGCTCCAACTTTACTAACTCTTATATTCCCATTTTTATCAATTAAATAACTTGCAGGAATGCTATTGGTTTCTGTTAAATTCTTTGGGGGTGAACTTAAAGAATTATATGCTGGTAAATCATAATTGCTCTTTGTAAAATAAGTATTTACCTTTTCCCAATTTTCATTAGTAACCATTAAAAATACAACTTCCTCTTTATATGTGTTGTATAAATCTTGAATCATTGGCATTTCGGCTCGGCAAGGTGGACACCAAGTTGCCCAAAAATTGACGAAAACGACTTTATTCTCAAATTCGTTAAAATTTAGCGTTTCATTAGTTTTAATATTTTTCAATTCCCAATTTGTCGATTGTAATTGTTCAATTTTATCTTCAGATTTTATGGACGGTGAAAATGCTATTTTCCCCATAAACCATTCTCGCGAAGGAGGGTATAGTAAAACTAACACCGCTATAACAAAAACTATATTAGAAATACTCTTTCTATTTAACTTAAACTTCATAATATTTTTATTTTGTTAGTAGTAAAATTAGTATTTCCTTACTATATACAATAAAAAAACCTTTGAAAATCAAAGGTTCTTTAAGATTTAATATGTAACGTAGTTATTTATCCTAAAATTTCAGCAACTTTTTCGCCAATTTTAGCAGGAGAATCAACAACGTGAATTCCATTTGCTCTCATTATTTTCTTTTTTGCTTGCGCAGTATCATCGCTTCCACCTACAATTGCACCTGCATGTCCCATAGTTCTTCCTGCAGGAGCAGTTTCACCAGCAATAAAACCAATAATTGGTTTAGTACTTCCACTTTCTTTATACCAATTAGCAGCATCCGCTTCTAACTGTCCTCCTATTTCGCCAATCATGACAACCGCTTCAGTTTCAGGGTCATTAATTAATAATTCAACTGCCTCTTTGGTTGTAGTACCAATAATTGGATCACCACCAATACCAATAGCTGTTGTAATTCCATAACCTTTTTTAACTACCTGGTCAGCAGCTTCATACGTTAAAGTTCCTGATTTTGAAACAATACCAACTCTTCCTTTTTTAAAGATAAAACCAGGCATAATTCCTACTTTTGCTTCTTCTGGTGTAATTACACCCGGACAATTTGGACCAATTAATCTGCAATCTTTATCTGCAATATAAGCCTTAACTTTTACCATATCAGCAACAGGAATGCCTTCTGTAATACAAATAATTACTTTAATACCTGCTTCAGCAGCTTCCATAATTGCATCAGCAGCAAATGCTGGAGGTACAAAAATTATAGAAGTGTCAGCGCCTACTTTTTTTACTGCATCTTCAACTGTATTGAAAACTGGTTTATCTAAATGTGATTGACCACCTTTTCCAGGGGTTACTCCACCTACTATATTTGTTCCATACTCAATCATTTGAGTAGCATGAAAAGTTCCTTCTCCACCTGTAAAACCTTGAACTATTATTTTCGAATCTTTATTGACTAAAACACTCATTAATCTTATTTTTATAAACGTTAATTCTTATGTGTACAAATTTAATTTTTTATAACTTCTGATTGTATAAAAAATTATTTTTTTTGATTTTTTATTAATCTTTTAATCTCAACTATCTCTTTTAACTTTTTTCGAGACTCTTCTACTGGAGTTCCAAAGTATGTTTTTTTACCTTTAACTGACTTTGTTACTCCTGTTTGACCGAGAATAACTGCTCCTTCACCAATGGTAATTCCACTATTAGTTCCTACTTGCCCCCATAAAGTTACCTTATCCTCGATAACAACGCAGCCCGCAATTCCAGTTTGTGCAGCAATTAAACAATCTTCACCTATTATAGTATCGTGCCCTACTTGTACATGATTGTCAAGTTTGGTTCCTTTTTTTATAGTTGTATTCGCTGTTACCCCTCTATCAATGGTACAACAAGCTCCAATATCTACATTGTCTTGTATTTCTACAATACCTCCTGAAATAAGTTTATCGTATCCTTCTGGTCTTTTTTTATAGTAAAATGCATCAGCACCTAAAATACTTCCTGAATGAATGGTAACATTATTACCAATAATAGAATTATCATAAATAGTTACGTTTGGGTGAATAATACAGTTTTTCCCAATAGAAACATGATTACCAATAAAAACATTAGGTTGGATAATTGTTCCTTCTCCTATTTTAGCTGTATTTGAAATTGACGAATTTGCTATTTTAAATGGATTAAAATGTTTTGTTAATTTGTTGAAATCTGAAAATGGATCTTTTGAAATTAATAAAGCCTTTCCTTTAGGACAATCTACTTTTTTATTTATTAAAACTACACTCGCTTTAGAATCTAAAGCTTTCGAATAATACTTAGGATGATCTACAAAAACAATATCTCCAGATTCCACCACATGAATTTCATTCATACCTAAAACAGGAAAATGTTTATCACCTACAAACTTCACTTGAAGTAGTTCAGCAATTTCATATAAACTATATTGACGATGAAATTTCATACTATTCCTTTACGCGCTCAAGGTACGCACTTTTTGCCGTATCGATCTTAATTTTGTCACCTTCATTTATAAATAAAGGAACATTTATTTTAGCTCCAGTTTCAACAGTTGCAGGTTTGGTTGCATTTGTAGCTGTATTCCCTTTTACACCTGGCTCGGTATGGGTGATTTCCAAAATAACACTTTGAGGCATATCAACCGATAAAGGCATACTATCTTCTGTATTGAAAATTACAGTTACTATTTCTCCTTCCTTTAAAAGTTCAGGGGTATCAAGCGTTTCAATACCCAATGTAATTTGATTGTAATCATCAGTATTCATAAAGTGAAATATATCACCTTCTGGATATAAAAACTGATACTTTCGAGTTTCAACTCGAATATCTTCAATTTTTCTACCTGCTGGAAAAGTATTTTCTAATAATTTTCCACTAGATAAACTTTTTAGTTTAGTTCTAACAAACGCTGGTCCTTTTCCTGGTTTTACGTGTAAAAATTCTACTACTTTAAAAATATCGTTGTTATGCTTAATACATAATCCGTTTCTAATATCTGATGTTGTTGCCATAATTTTCTTTTAACTTGTTTGATATCCTTTCATGATACCTCTCTGTGAGTTTTTAATGAACAGAATTATCTGATCTCTTTCTTTCGTTGCTTCCACTTCAGCTTCAATTTTCTCTAAAGCTTGAGTTGTATTGTAATTTTTTTGATACAGAATTCTAAATATATTTTGAATCTCTCTAATTTTTTCAGTTTTAAATCCTCTTCTTCTTAGTCCAATTGAATTAATACCTATATATGAAATAGGTTCTTTACCAGCTTTAGTAAATGGAGGCACATCCTTTCTTACTAAAGATCCACCTGAAACCATCGCATGCTCACCAATATGAATAAATTGATGTACAGCAACCAAACCACTTAAAATAGCATAATTCCCAACAGTAACATGACCTGCAATTACAGAACCATTTGCTAAAATACAATTGTTACCAATAATACAGTCATGTGCAATATGAGATGTTGCCATGATTAAACAATTATTTCCAATTTGAGTTTTACCCAAAGCTTTTGTACCTCTATTTACTGTAACACATTCTCTAATAGTCGTGTTGTCGCCAATAATTGCTAATGAATCTTCACCATCAAATTTTAAATCTTGTGGAATTGCAGAAATAACTGCTCCTGGGAAAACACGACAATTTTTCCCAATCCTTGCTCCTTCCATAATAGTTACATTAGAACCTATCCAAGTTCCTGAACCTATTTCTACATTGTTATGAATTGTTGTGAACGGCTCAACAACTACGTTTGTTGCAATTTTTGCGCCTGGATGTATATATGCTAATGGTTGATTCATTATTCTTTTGGTTTTTTAGCAATTTGCGCCATTAATTCAGCTTCTACAACAAGTCTTCCATTTGCATATCCATATGATTGCATATGACAAATCCCTCTTCTAATAGGCGAAATTAATTCAGCTTTAAAAATTAATGTATCCCCTGGTAATACCTTTTGTTTGAATTTAACATTATCCATTTTCATGAAATATGTCAAATAATTTTCAGGATCTGGAACGGTACTCAACACCAAAACTCCTCCACATTGTGCCATTGCTTCCACTTGTAAAACTCCTGGCATAACTGGTGCTCCTGGAAAATGACCTACGAAAAAATATTCGTTCATCGTTACATTTTTCATTCCAACCACATGCTTGTCCGATAATTCAATAATTCTATCAATTAATAAAAATGGTGGTCGGTGAGGTAAAATATTCATAATTTGATGAATATCCATTAATGGTGGCTTATTCAAATCAAACGATGGTACATAATTTCTTTTTTCTTGCTTAATTATTTTAAGTAACTTTTTTGCAAAAACAGTATTTACCAAATGACCTGGCTTGTTAGCTATAACTTTTCCTCTAATTCTAGTACCTACAAGAGCTAAATCACCTATTACATCTAATAATTTATGTCTTGCAGCTTCATTAGCCCAACGCAAAGTTAAATTATCTAAAATTCCATTTGGTTTCACAGTTAAAACATCTTTATTAAAAGCCTTTTTTAACTTATTCATCGTTTCATCAGACAATTCTGAATCTACATAAACGATGGCGTTATTTAAATCTCCACCTTTAATTAAATCATTATCCAATAACATTTCTAGTTCATGTAAAAAACTAAATGTTCTAGCATCTGCAATTTCTTCTTTAAACTCACTTAAACTATTTAAAGTCGCATTTTGAGTTCCTAACACTTTAGTTCCAAAATCTACCATTGCCGTTATTTGATATTCATCGGCTGGCATTAAAATTATTTCACTTCCAGTTTCTTCATCTTTATAAGAAATAATTTTTTTTACAATATATTCCTCTCTTTCAGCATTTTGTTCTTCTATACCTGCTTTTTCTAAAGCTTCTATAAAATGCTTTGAAGAACCATCCATAATTGGAGGTTCGGCAGCGTTTATTTCAATTAATATATTGTCAATGTCTAAAGCTACAACAGCGGCTAAAACATGTTCAGAAGTATTTATGGTAACGCCTCTTTTTTCAAGATTTGTTCCACGTTGTGTATTCACAACAAATTCTGCACTAGCTTCAATAATTGGTTCTCCTTCTAAATCAACTCTAACAAAAGCGTAACCGTGGTTAATTGGTGCTGGCTTAAAAGTCATTTTAACTTTATTTCCAGTATGCAGTCCAACGCCAGATAGAGTTACCTCGTTTTTAATTGTTTTTTGTTTGAAACTCATCGTTAATTTTTTAAAGCTTTTATTTCTTGTTCTAAATTATGTATTTGCTTAGCTAAATCGGGTAATTTTTTAAAATAAACGTATGACTTATTAAAATCGTTATACGAAAAAGCTGGTGTACCTTGTACTATTTCATTGTCATTAATATTTTTAGCAATTCCTGCTTGCGCTTGAATTCTAACATTATTACCTATAACTATATGACCAACAATACCAACTTGTCCTCCAATCATACATTTCTCCCCTATTTTAGTTGAGCCTGCTATTCCAGTTTGTGCAGCGATTACTGTATGTGCACCAATTTCAACATTATGAGCCACCTGAATTTGATTATCGAGCTTAACTCCATTTCCAATTATTGTTGATCCTAATGTTGCTCTATCAATAGTGGTTGCTGCTCCAATATCCACATTATCACCTATAATAACATTTCCAATTTGCGGAATTTTACTGTAAGTACCGTCTTTACTCGGAGCAAACCCAAATCCATCAGATCCAATAATTACACCTGAATGAATTTCACAATTGGTTCCTATAACGCTTTGTGAATATACTTTTGCACCAGAAAATAGTGTTGTGTTCGATCCAATTATTGTATCATCTCCAATATAAACGTTCGGGTAGATTTTTACATTATCTCCTAATACTACATTTTCCCCAATATATGAAAATGAACCTAAATATAAATTTTTACCAACTTTTGCACTTTCACTTATTACTGAATGCTCTTCAATTCCTGTTTTATTCGATTTAAACTCATTATAAAAATCTAACAATTTTGAAAAAGCCTGATACGCGTCCTCAACTTTAATTAAGGTTGTAACTAATTCTTTTTCAGGAACAAAATCTTTATTTACAATTATAATTGACGCATTTGTTGAATAGATGAAATTTGTGTATTTCGGATTTGACAAAAACGTTAACGAACCGTTTTCACCTTCTTCAATTTTAGAAAGACTTTCCACTTCAACATTTTCGTCTCCAAATATGTCTCCTTCTAAAATTTCTGCTATTTGATGTGCTGTAAATTTCATTGACTGCAAAAGTAAAAAAAAACTTGAACTCTACCTATTTCTTTGGGTAACACAAGTAATACTTAAAAACGGGTTTTGAAAGTGCCTGAATGTTTAAATGATCTGATGCCTCAGTAATATCCTTTATATCTCCATTTTTATACAACATTTTAATTGTGTTTTTTGTTGAATCATAGGCTTGATTTTTAATTTCACCAGTATAAAAATAATAAGGTAATTCCTTAACATTCAAATCATAAGATGTTTGAATTTCATTTTTTATTTCAATCAACTCACTTTCTTCAAAAGGCTCGTTCTTTAAAATAACTTTTGGTAAAACCCTATTTATTAAACTTTTTGATAAGTCTGATAACACTCTATCGTCACAAGAAATCCACTCTTTAATTGAAGAAAGTACATCATAATCGTCTAATTTTGAAAACGTTTTTAAGGTTTCATGGGTAAAATTAGATTCATTAATTTGATTCTTTAAAAAATAATTCAGCGCTTTTGTAGCGGGCAATACTTTACCTTCTAAAACCAATTCATTGGCTCTTTTTAATATTTTTTCTAATAATTTTTCAGCAACGACACCAGTTTTATGTAAATACACTTGCCAATACATTAACCGTCGAGCAACTATAAACTTTTCAACCGAATAAATCCCTTTTTCTTCCACCACCAACTCATCATTATTTACATTTAACATAGCAATTAAACGCTCCGTATTTAAATTTCCTTCTGCAACACCCGTATAAAAACTATCTCTTTTTAAATAATCTAACCGATCTATATCTAACTGACTAGAAATGAGTTGGTATAAAAATTTACGATGATAATCACCCTTAAATATTTTAATCGCAAGCGATAATTGCCCATCAAACTCCACATTTAAAGCTTCCATAAACTTTAATGAAATCGTTTCGTGTTGAATTCCTGTCGCAATACTATGTTCCAGTGCGTGTGAAAAAGGTCCGTGTCCAATATCGTGTAACAAAATAGCAATATACACTGCATTTGCCTCCTCTTCAGAAATTTCAACACCTTTATATTTTAAAATACTAATAGCTTTTTGCATTAAGTGCATACTCCCAATTGCGTGATGAAATCGTGTATGATGCGCACCTGGATAAACCAAATATGATAAACCCATTTGAGAAATCCGCCTTAATCGCTGAAAATAAGGATGTTCAATCAAATCATAAATTAAAGCATTAGGGATAGTAATAAAACCATAAATTGGGTCGTTAAGTATTTTAAGTTTGTTCGTTTTTTTATCGGTCAAAATAAATTTATTTTTTAAACTTCAACAAAGATAACAATAGCATGAGTAAAATAAGCATTTTATGGGTAGATGATGAAATTGATATGTTAAAACCACATATTTTATTTCTAGAAAAGAAAGGATACGATGTTTCAACTTGTAATAATGGTGCCGATGCTATTGATTTATGCAACGAAACTAATTATGATATTGTTTTTTTAGATGAAAATATGCCCGGTTTAAGTGGTCTTGAAACTTTGGTTGAAATAAAAAGTAAAAATGCAGGTTTACCAATTATAATGATTACCAAAAATGAGGAGGAATTTATTATGGAAGAAGCTATCGGTAATAAAATTGCTGATTATTTAATTAAACCTGTAAACCCTAATCAAATTTTACTTAGTCTTAAAAAGAACCTAGATCATAATCGATTAATTTCTGAAAGAACCACTTCGAATTATCAACAAGAGTTTAGAAAAATAGCTATGGATTTGTCTATGGTAAATTCTTATGAAGAATGGGTTGAACTCTATAAGAAGCTAGTTTACTGGGAATTAGAACTAGAAGGTATTTCAGATTCTGGAATGGTTGAAATTTTAGAAAGTCAAAAACAAGAAGCCAATTCCTTATTTTTTAAATTCATTAAAAAAAATTATGCTGATTGGATTTCAGATAACGATGGCCCAATATTATCGCATCAATTAATGCAACAAGTTGTATTTCCTGAAATGGAAAATAATGCTGGAACCTTATTAGTTGTTATCGATAATTTAAGATACGACCAATTTAATATTTTAGAAAAAACGATTCATAAATTTTATAAAAAAGAGAGCGAAATTCCTTATTTCAGCATCTTGCCTACTGCAACGCAGTATGCTAGAAACGCTATTTTTTCAGGTTTAACACCTTTAGAAATGGAACAAAAACATCCAGATTTTTGGAAAAATGACACCGATGAAGGAGGAAAAAATTTGTTTGAAGAAGAATTTCTTAAAGCACAAATTAAACGACTAAAAAAAGAAATTAAAATCGGTTTTTACAAAATAACAAACTTAAAAAACGGAAAATTATTAGCTGATAATTTTAACGGAGTTAAAGAAAACGACTTAACAGTAATTGTTTACAATTTTGTCGATATGATTTCTCATGCCAAAACCGAAATGGAAGTTATAAAAGAATTGGCGAGTGATGATAAAGCGTATAGATCACTAACTAACAGTTGGTTTATGAACTCACCACTTCTAGAAATAATACAAAAAGCTCAAAAATTAAAATTAAAACTAATTTTAACTACTGATCACGGTACTATTAATTGTAAAGCTCCTTCAAAAGTAATTGGTGATAAAAATATAAGTTCTAATTTACGGTATAAAACAGGTAGAAGTCTTACGTACGAAGACAAAGAGGTTTTTGCCGTAGATAATCCAAAAGACATACAATTACCATCTATAAATTTTAGCAGTAAATTCATTTTTGCAAAAGAAGATTATTTCTTTGCATACCCAAATAATTACAATCATTTTGTGAAATATTATAAAAATACATATCAACATGGTGGTATTTCTTTAGAGGAAATGATAATTCCTTGTGCTATATTTGCTCCTAAATAGTATAGCAAAATAGTATTTATGAAAAAAAAGTACGCTTTAAACGAATTATCACAAGTAGCGAAAGAAGTTTTAGAAAAATCTAAATATAAAATTGTGCTTTTTTATGGCGAAATGGGAAGTGGTAAAACTACTTTAATTAAAGAAATTGTAAAGCAATTAAATGTTTTAGACAATGTAAGTTCCCCTACTTTTTCATTAGTAAATGAGTATCAGACAAAAGATAATGAAGCTGTTTTTCATTTCGATTTTTATAGAATTGAAGATGAAACAGAAGCATTAGATATGGGAGTTGAAGAATATTTTTATAGCAATAGTTGGTGTTTAGTAGAATGGCCAAACAAAGTTGAAAATTTACTACCTTTAAAATCTACTATTGTAACAATTAGTATTGAAAGTAACGAACTAAGAACTTTAGAAATTTCATACAATGAGTAAAAAAATTACTTCACCATTTAGCAAACACGAATTAATTCCTCAAGAAGAAACCTTAGAAATTTCGAAACAAAAAGGGGAATTAATTATTGGAATTCCGAAAGAAACACATTTTCAAGAACGAAGAGTTTGTTTAACTCCCGATGCTGTTGCTGCTTTAACCAACCAAGGTCATAAGTTTGTTATTGAAACTGGAGCTGGAGATGGTGCAAATTATACCGACAATGAATATTCTGAAGCTGGTGCAAAAATTTCTTATGATACCAAAGAAGTATTTGGTTGTCAAATTATTTTAAAAGTTGAACCGCCTTCATTAGATGAGATAAAACTTATCAATCCGCAAAGTATTCTATTTTCTGCTTTGCAATTAAAAACTCAAACAAAAAAATACTTTAAAGCTTTGGCAAGTAAACGAATTACTGCCATAGCCTTTGACTATATTCGTGATGAGCATGGGGTATATTCAGTGGTAAAATCATTAAGTGAAATTGCTGGAATTGCGTCTATTTTAATTGCTTCAGAAATAATCAGCAGCGATGAAGGAAATGGATTATTGGTTGGGAATATTAGTGGAGTCCCTCCTACCGAAGTTGTTATTTTAGGTGCTGGAACTGTTGGTGAATTCGCCGCAAGATCAGCTCTTGGACTTGGTGCAAATGTGAAAGTTTTTGATAATTCACTAACTAAATTAAGAAGTTTGCAACACCGATTGGGAAAACCAATTTATACTTCAACTATACAGCCTAAAACATTACAAAAAGCCTTAATGCGTTGTGATATTGCTATTGGTGCCATTCGTGGAAACTCTAGAGCTCCTATTTGCGTTACCGAAGAAATGGTTGAAACTATGAAAGAAGGTTCTGTCATTGTGGATGTAAGCATAGATAGAGGTGGTTGTTTTGAAACATCAGAAGTCACTACGCATAAAAATCCAACCATTAGCAAACATGGTGTAACTCATTACTGCGTACCAAATATACCGTCTAAATATGCCAGAACCGCCTCAGTATCAATTAGTAATATTTTTACACCTTATTTATTGAATATTGCCGAAGACGGCGGTTTTGAAAATGCTGTTCGTTTTGATAAGAGTTTGCAAAAAGGTATGTATTTTTACCACGGTATTTTAACCAACAAATCTGTTGCCGATTGGTTTGGTTTACCACACAGAGACATTAATTTATTGTTTTTTTAATATGACATTTAAACGACGACTCCCCTACTTTTTAGGCGGATTAATAATTGGAATTATTCTTGTAAATTTTATTTGGAAAAAGAAAGGAACTGAATTTAACTACGGACCAAATTCTAGGGTTTTAAAAAACCTAAGCACCAAAGAACGTGTTTATTCAGATAATGCTTTAATGATTTTAAATTCTTCTGAAATTGATACTGCAAATATTTCTCAAATTCTTAAAAATGGAAATGTAGATTTAGGAAATAAAATAAAACTCGACAGCTGTTTTTATCAATATAATATTCAAGGTAGAAAAGAATTAAAAAATGTTACTTTAACTGTTATTAACTGTGAATCGTCGGCAATTGTTGAAGATATTAGTATTGAATAACACAAGCATTTTAATTAAAATTACTTCTGTATTTCTGTCAAATAAAGTTCTTTTATTTTTTTAATACTTTTAATCGTCTTTTCCATCCAATCTATATATTTTTTTTCTTTCTCTACGTCTGAAAGTTGCCAATCTATTGTTGATGATTTTAATCTTTCATTTAAATTTTGTAAAATAATCGCTGCAGCAACTGAAATATTCAAGCTCTCCGTGAAGCCAACCATAGGAATTTTTAAAAAGCCATCTGCATTATCCATTACATCTTTTGAAAGCCCTGCTTTTTCAACACCAAAAAAGAAAGCAGATTTTTTAGAAATATCGAAATCTTTTAAATAGCAAGATTCATTATGTGGTGTAGTTGCAATTATTTGATAACCTTTACTTTTTAAAGTGTCGATACAATCTAAGGTATTATTAATTTCTGGATTTCTATAATTGTGAAAATCTAACCATTTTTGTGCCCCTTTTGCAACATGTCTCGAATTTAAAAACTCATATTTATTTTCAATAATATGTAAATCTTGAACACCAAAAATATCACAACTTCTTACAACAGCACTTGCATTGTGCGATTGAAAAATATCTTCAATTGCCACTGTAAAATGTCGCGTTCTATCTTCTAAAATCTTTTTAAAAAGTGCTTTTCGTTTATCAGTAATGAAACCTTCTAAGTATTCTAAATATTTCTTATCTACCATTTTATTGAAATTAGTCAAAGATAAATTTTACTTTTATAATATGAAATGAAACTAAATAAATTTTATCATTAAATAACGTGAGTTCGATTTAAGTAAAAATATAACTTTATAAATATCAGCTAAATACGTCATTACGATGGAGGAACGACTGAAGTAATCTGTTCAATTAAAGTGAGATTGCTGCATTTTACTTGAAAAAAGCAAAATTCGCAATGACAATATTTTATAAACTCTTGCTTATTAGTTTTTTGAATATTATTTTATAGCGAACTCACGTTAAATAGTTAAATATGATTAAATTTTTTTATTCGAATTCCTGAATGTGAAAAAAATTTTAGTTTCTTCATTTTCAGTAAACTAAAAATTTTAAACAGATGAAAAGAATTGTAGTACTTACTGGAGCAGGAATGAGTGCAGAAAGTGGCATTAAAACTTTTAGAGATGCTGACGGTTTATGGGAAGGTCATGACATTATGGAAGTAGCTTCTCCTATTGGATGGAATAAAAATAAGGAGCTTGTTTTAGATTTTTATAACAAACGACGTGCTCAATTATTAAAAGTTGAACCTAATTTAGCTCATAATAACTTGGTAAAACTTGAATTAAAATTTGAGGTTTCTATCGTTACTCAAAACGTAGATGATCTACACGAACGTTCGGGAAGTTCGAGTGTTTTACATTTACACGGAGAACTTTTAAAAGTACGAAGTACAAAAAATGAATGTTTAATTTATAATTGGACAAAAGATGTAAATATTGGTGATTTTGCTAAAGATAATGCACAATTAAGACCACATATTGTTTGGTTTGGCGAAGATGTCCCAATGCTATCAAAAGCTATTGAAATCACAGAAAAAGCTGATATTCTCATTATTATAGGTACATCGATGCAAGTATATCCAGCGGCAAACTTAATTCATTATACAAAATCAGACATTCCTATTTATTTTATTGATCCAAAGCCGTCTATAAACGAAAGTGCTTTCAACAATTTAACTGTGATTGCAGAAAAAGCCTCTACTGGAGTTTCAAAAGTTGTTGCTAAATTACTAAAAGAAGTTTCTTAAACAATTCACCTTTAGATATTTCACTGCCCATTTCAATCAATTTAAACAATTCTAAATTTCGTTCTTCACTGTATTTTTTAGATGCTTTAAAATATTCAAAACTATTATCTAACGGATTTTCCAAAAACCAATTATAATCTTCTGGTTTTAGAAAACTTTTATTTTTGTTGTTTAATTTTATATAAATACGAATGATTTCTTTAGAATGGCATTTAAATAAATTAATATGCTTTTCTGAAATATGTTCTAAAAAATCAACTTTATTTAAAACATCTTCCCAAACTAGATCACTAAAAATATTCAATTCTTCTTCAGCCATTTCTGGCTTAGCTGTTTTCATTTGCTCCCATTCACTCGCATCAATTTGCTGCGTTGCTAAGAACTTAGAAAAATCTTCATGTAAAGCTTCAAATTGTTCTTTTGTTAGTTGTCTGTATTTCATAATTTGGTGATTGAGCGGAGTCGAAATCAAAAAATAATCACTTCGACTCCGCTAAGTGACCAAAAAAAAACCGCCCAAATTGGGCGGTTCAAATATATTATTTTTTTGGTTTAGAATGAATATCTTAAACCAAATTGCATTTGCCATCTCGAAATTAAAGATGAATCATATACAAATGTTTCTTTTAAATTTGGGTTAAAAGAATAGGTTGGCTCTCCCGAAGCATCAACAGAAACACCGATTGGTTGGACTGCGTTTGGTTGCTGCACCAATCCCCAATCTGAACTAATCATATTTCCTGCGTTTAAAATATCGATACTAAATTGTAAAGAATTTTTCTCTCCAACTTTTAAATCTTGTAATATTTTAACATCCCATCTTCCTCTAAATGGAGATAAAGCACCATATCTTTCGGCATATTCTCCTCTAATTCCACTTAAATAATCATCTTGTTCAATAAATTTATTAAAAGCTTCACCTTGACCGCTTCCTGAGAAATTCATTTGGCTAATTTCAGAGCTAGTTGGTACATAAATTAAATCGTTCAATCTAGAACCGTCATTATTTATATCTCCTGCATATGTATAGTTAAATCTCCCACCTTGTGCATATTCAAAAACAGTAGAAATTGTAGTTCCCCATTTATCATCAACACCATACGTCCAAGTTTTACTTACAATACCTAAAATTCTATGAGTATCTCCATATTTCGAATAGGCTAAAGTAGCATCATTCGCATTACTAAGCACTGGATTAAAATCAAAAGCATCACCTGTAATTTCAGCCTCAATTGAATTTACATCTTTTGAGTCTAAATAGTTGTATGCTAAACTTGTATATAAGCCATTGTCAAAAGATTTTTGTGCTTTAAATGTTGCGTTAAACGTTCTACCTTTATCTGAATTTGTAAATACATAAGCTGTATTTCCTTTATCACCAGCAGTATAAATTCTTCTATTATCAACACCTCCTAAAGATCCTGTAGGATTATTTAATCCCCAATTTTGAACATGTGCACCATTCATATCCTTAGTATATGATAAATCGGCTGTAAGAATCATACCATTTTCTAATCTTTTATCAACACCTAAACTAGTTCTCCAAACTTGTGGAAATTTAAAATCTGGATCAACAACTTGGTAATAATATACATTTGGATTGGCAATTTGATTTCCTAACCAAACAAAAGGAAAACGACCTGTAAATAATCCAGTTCCACCTCTTACTTGTAATGTATTATCTCCTTTCAAATCCCAGTTAAAACCAACTCTAGGTGAAACTAAGAAATCATTATTAGGCATTTTTGTTGAATCAAAAAATACAGTATCACCATTTGATGGGTCTAAATATGGAACATCTGGCGCATATACTGCTCCTCTATCGATAACCTCTTGCGCTTTTTCAGCAGAATCAAAGAATAATGGTTTGTCAAAACGAATACCATAAGAAATTTTAAAATTCTCATTCACATTCCATTCATCTTGTACATAAAAAGCTAGTTGTCCAACATTCGTTTCAGCTAAAGACCAAGAGTCGTTTGCATTATTATTGCCAAAAATGTTTTGAGCATTTGCCATAGCATCAGCTAACACTCCGCTTGATATTCCAGTACGAAAATCATCCATATCAGCAAAATCACCAAAGAAAGCGCCTACATATTTACCATCAGGATACCCGGCACCAAAACCAAAATATCCATAAGCTCCTAAATTAAATGAATTATCAAATTGAAATTTTTCATATGAAAAACCAATTGTATAATTATGATCTCCTTTACTTATATTTAAGTTATTAGTTAACTGAAATACTTTTTGATCTAATCTATTATTTATTGAAAAAGGCTCGTGACCAGCAACAATATAGTTTCCTCCACTTCCATCTTGTATTCTAAAAGCAGGCATTGGAGCTGATTTGGCATTTCTAAAATCGTCAAAATGTGTATATCCAATTTGAAATTTATTGGTTACGTTATCAGCTAGTGTTGAATTTAATTCTGCTAAAAATGACTGAATATTATTATTTATTTCGTAACCTGAATTTTCAAACTGTAACATTTGAGAGTTCGGACCTCTAAACCCTAAAGCTGTTGGATGTGCAGTATTATCTTTTGAAGCATTTAAGAAGTTGTAAATAAGTGCTAAACGATTATTATCGTCAATATTCCAATCAAGTTTTAAAAGTCCTTTTGTACTTTCCGACTTGTGTGTAAAACCTTCATATTCTCCTGGTTCATAACCAATGCTTCTTAAACCCGATTGAACTGCCATTAAATCTGCTTCTAGCACTCTAGATTCGTTAATTGAACCGCTTCCTGTGTATGGCAACCAAGATTGACCTAAGTCAGTTCTATTATCCATCTCAAAATTTGCAAAAACAAATAGTTTATCTTTTTTTATAGGTGCTCCAATACTAAATCCATATTGATTTTGTTCTAATTTAGGCACAAAAATACTTTCGCCCTTAATTTTACTCCCGGTTAAATCTTGATTTCTAAAGTACCCATAAACTGTTCCTTTAACTTCATTTGTTCCACTTTTAGTAACAGCATTTACTGATGCCCCTGTAAAACCAGATAAAGTAACATCATAAGGTGCTGTTGAAACGCTTATTTGCTCAATGGCATCTAATGAAACTGGCTGTGCATTTGTTTGTCCACCAGGAGTTGCTGCGTCCAATCCAAACGGATTGTTAAAAATTGAACCATCCAATGTAAAGTTATTAAACTGATCATTTCTACCTCCAAAAGAACCTCCTGAAGCAGATGGATCTAAACGTGTAAAATCAGAAGCTGATCTAGAAATAGTAGGTAATTTTGTTAATTCTCTATTACCAACACTTGTTTCAGCACCAGTTCGATTGTTGTTAAAAGTTGAATTTATCCCACTTGTAATTACAACTTCTTGTAATTGTTCGCTTTCACCAACCATTTTAATAGATATGTCAAATGCCTTACCTAAATCTAAATAGATGCCAGTATATTCAACTGTTTTATAACCAATATAACTTATGGTTAATGTGTAAGGCCCACCAATTCTTAAATTAGGTAGTGAAAAACGTCCTCCTTCAAGAGTCATAGTTCCCGAAGTTGTTCCTGTTGGAGTATGTTTCGCAATTACATTTGCTCCAAACAGTTCTTCAGAAGTTTCATCGGTAACTATACCTTGAATTTTTGAAGATGTTACTTGTGCCAATCCAAAATTTATTGAAACTAACGCAATAAAAATTGATAATACTAAGTTTTTTTTCATTTTAAAATATTAAAATTAGATTGTTCTTTTTAAATTGTATCAAAAATAAAAAAAAAGCTCTCCCATTTGGGAGAGCTTTTAATCATCTATTAACAATAAATTGTTAATTACTTTGCTTCTGCAATAATTTCAACTGGTAATTCTACGATTACCGATCTGTGTAATCTTACAGTAGTATTGTATTTTCCAAGTCTCTTAATATTACCACCTTCAACTTTAATATATTTTTTGTCAATTTCGTGTCCTTCAGCTGCAAAAGCTTCAGCAACATTTCCATTGTTAACCGATCCAAATAATTTAGATCCGTCTCCAGTTTTTGCGGTAATTTTAATTTCTAGCTCTTTAATTGCATCTGCAATTTTAGTAGCATCTTTTATTAACTTTTCTTCTTTAAAAGCACGTTGCTTTAAAGTTTCAGCTAACACTTTTTTTGCTGAAATTGTTGCTAATACTGCAAATCCATGAGGAATTAAATAGTTACGACCATAACCATTTTTTACAGCTACAACATCATCTATAAAACCTAAGTTTTCAACGTCTTTTTTTAATATAACTTCCATAATACCTTCCTCTTTTATTTTAACATATCGCCAACATATGGCATTAAAGCTAAGTGACGTGCTCTTTTGATAGCAACTGAAACTTTACGTTGATATTTTAGTGATGTTCCTGTTAAACGACGAGGTAAAATTTTACCTTGTTCATTTACTAAATACAATAAGAAATCAGCATCTTTATAATCGATATATTTGATACCATTCTTTTTGAAACGACAGTATTTTTTAACCTGTTTAGTGTCAATATCTAATGGAGTTAGGTAACGAACCTCACCTTGTTTTCCTCCTTTTGCTTGTTGTTCTATAGACATATCTCTTATTTTTTAGCCACTTTACCTTTGTTTCTATCTCTTCTTTTCTCAGCCCAAGCAGCAGCATGTTTGTCTAATGCTACAGTTAAATAACGCATAACGCTATCATCTCTTCTAAATTCAAGTTCAAATGCAGAAACTTCTTGTCCACTTAGTTTGTACTCAAATAAGTGGTAAAATCCACTTTTTTTCTTTTGAATTGTGTAAGCTAATTTTTTTAGCCCCCAATCTTCTTTTGATATCATTTCGGCACCTTTGGAAACAAGATAGTCCTCGAACTTCTTTACTGTTTCCTTTATCTGTACATCAGATAAAACGGGATTCAAAATGAAAACAGTTTCGTAATGATTCATAATTAAAATTTTAAGTTTTACTTTTAAGCGTGCAAATATACTTTTAATTAACTAAACTAACAAGCCATAAGTTGAATAAAATAATAGTCGTTGGAATTGGGTATTGTAATAGAGTTTTGAAACATGAAATTAACAAATCGTAATCATCAAACAGATTGCCACAATTTAAATATTTAAAATTTCTCAATGACAATTTCATTTTTTAACTCTGAATCTTACTTCCCTTTAAACCAAATTAATAATTATCTACATCAATACTAAATTTTATAGAACGATATTCTTTAATTGCTTGAAACGAATTTTTAATTTTTAAAATATTCGATTTTGTAGCTAAAAGCGACTGTTTTTGAGGAATTTTAATAATGATATTCCGAATGTAATAATTTCTAATTTTTGAAATACTTGGTGTTGACGGGCCTAAAACATTTGTTGTAAAAACTTGGGTTAATGACTTTCCTAACCAAATGGCTCCTTCCTCTACTCTATTAAAATCTTTATGGCGAAGTGTTATTTTAATAACCCTATAAAATGGTGGATATTGAAATTGCCAGCGTTCATCTAATTGTTCTTTAAACATTTCACTATAAGAATTAGTCGAAACCTGCTGTAAAATTTGATGATACGGATTAAATGTTTGAATCGCTACTTTTCCTCTTTTTTTAGCTCTACCTGCTCTTCCTGCTACTTGCACCATTAATTGATAACTACGTTCGTGCGCTCTAAAATCGGGAAAATTGAGCATATTATCTGCATTTAAAATTCCTACTAATGAAACATTCGCAAAATCCAATCCTTTTGATAGCATTTGTGTTCCTACTAAAATATCAATTTCTTGCGCTTGAAATTTTCCAATAATTTTTTGATACCCAAATTTTCCACGAGTAGTATCTAAATCCATTCTATCAACCACAACTTCAGGAAATAATTCTTGCAATTCTAACTCAATTTGCTCCGTTCCAAAACCTTTACTATTTAATTTTTCACTTCCACAAGCACCACAATTACGAAGCATTGCTTGTTTGTAGCCACAGTAATGACAACGCAATTCTTTTCGATAACTGTGGAATGTTAAACTTACATCGCATTGTGGACATTGTGGTGAAATTCCGCAAGTCTCGCATTCAATTACTGGTGCAAATCCTCTCCTATTTTGAAAAAGAATAACTTGTTCTTTATTATCTAAAGCTTCTTTAATCATTAATAACAAACGATCGGAAAAATGACCCTTCATTCTTTTTTTTCGATGTTTTTCTTTAATATCAATCAATTCAATTTCAGGCAGTAAAACATCACCGTAACGTCTATTTAATTCAACAAAACCGAACTTTCCTTGCTGAGCATTATAGAAAGTTTCAATACTTGGTGTTGCAGAACCCAATAAAACATGAGCCTTATACTGTTGTGCTAATACAATTGCCGCATCACGCGCGTGGTATCTTGGCGCTGGGTTCACTTGTTTAAACGATGGTTCGTGCTCTTCATCTACTAGTATCAACCCTAAATTAGAAAATGGAAGTAATAAGGAAGATCTTGCCCCTAAAACTAATTGTGCTTTCTTTTTATTTAATAGTGTGTTGTTCCAAACTTCAACACGTTCATTCATAGAATACTTTGAATGATAAACCGACAAATATTCACCAAAAAACACTTGTAAACGTTCAATAATTTGAGTTGTTAAAGCAATTTCGGGTAACAAATACAAAACCTGTTTGTTTTGCTCTAATTGTTCTTTTATTAGTTTTATATAGATTTCGGTTTTACCACTACTTGTAATTCCTTTTAACAAGGTTGTTTGCTTTGAATCAAAACATTTTTTTATACTGTTAAAAGCTTCATCCTGGTGAATTGTTAATTTTTTTATGTCATTCTGAGAACTTTTAAAACTAATTCTATCTTTTTGGATAAAATAATATTCAAAAATATTTTTATCAATCAACGATTTCAAAACTGGAGCCGAACAGTTTGTATTCTCTTTTAAAGTTTCAACTTTAATTGGTTTTTTAGCTGCATTTAGTTGAAAATATGTTAAAACAACTTCACGTTGCTTTTTAGATCTGTTTAGACTTTCGAGTAAATTATTTAAATTATCATTGTTTTCATAATCCTTACTTAACTGAATATACTTTACCAGTTTTGGTTTGTACTGTTCATAAATTTGCTCTTTTAAAGAAATAACTTCCTTTTTTATGAGGGAGTTTATAATGGGAAAAACAGTTTTTCGCCCTAAAATATCAATAACTTTTTGAATATTTATTGAAGATTGATATTGCAATGCTTCAAAAATTAAATATTCATCGTTCGATAATTCTTCCTCTTTAATATTGTTGTGAACTAATTGAATCGTTGTTTCACTCTCTAACAAAAATGCTGAAGGTAAGGCAGCTCGGTAAACTTCTCCTAAGGAGCACATATAATATTCCGATATCCATTTCCAATGAGTCAACTGAAACTCGTTTACAATAGGCTCTTCATCTAATATTTGATAAATATCTTTAGCTTCATAACCCACTGGAGGAATTTGATGAATTTCATACACCAATGCACTATACAATTTAGATTTGCCAAATTCTACGGCAACACGAGCCCCTACTTTTATAAAAGAAGCTTCTGCATCGGTTATTTTATAGGTAAATAACTTTTGAAGTGGAATTGGTAATATTACGTTAATAAAATTTATAATGCTATCATTTAAGTTTTCAACCTTACAAAAATAAATATTTGAAATTTCTATTGGTTGTTTTTTTAGAAATATAAATGAAATAATTAAAAGCTACTGATTACCAAATACATAGCGAACGTTAACATTTTGTGGCATACTATTTGAAATACGAAAAGCTGTATAATGCTAACCAACATTATTAGTATTAACAAATTAAAACCCACTATTATGAAAAACAAACTATTATTACTAGCAACCTTTTTATTTGTAAGCTTAGGAACTTTTGCTTCAACAAATAAATCATCTTCTTACAATTATTTCAATGGGTATGGAGACAATTTTACTTTTGTAGAAAGAGGTGTAACTTTTGCTGTTTTTCAAAATGGTGAATTCGATTTTTACATTAATCAACGAAACGGGTTAAATTTCGGATACCGAAGCCGAGGCGTAAACATTAGCTTTAATTCGGGATACAACTTTGACACTTATGTTCAATATGACGATTATGGAGCTATAATTCAAGTTGAAAACACACCTATTTATTACGATCATTACGGTAGAGTTAGCCAAATAGGAAATGTAAATGTAAACTACAATTTTGGAAGACTTGCAAGAGTGGGAAGGTTAAATATTTTTTATGACAATTACGGAAGATATTCTCACTATTCAGGATATATAAATACTTATAACAGACATTATGTGTACCACCCATACCACAACTATTTTGTTCGTCCGTTATTCGACTTTAGAATTGTAAGTTACAAGCCTTATAGAAATCATTACAGACCTAACAGATATACATATTATAGAGACCATTCTAGAAACAACTATTATAGTAATAACAAGTATTATAGAACAGATAGAAATAAATATTATAGTAAAAATAGAGATCAAAGATCGAATAAAAACTATTCTAAAAGAGATTCTTATAATACAAGACAAAGAGTTGGAACTACCACTGTTCCTAAAAGAAGAACTGATGCAGTTGCTAGAATAGACAGAAATAATTCTAGAAATACCGTTGAAAATAGATCAAATGAAAGAAGAAATAACAGCGCTTTAAACACTCTAAAACGAGGAAATAGCACTGCTTCGAATAGAAGTAATTCAAGGTCGGTAATTGATAGAAATAGTAATGTTAAAAGAAGTTCTAAAACTGTAACCAGAAACGATGGCAGAAGTATTGACAAGAGAAATAATAGAAATTCAACAGCTATTAAAAGGTCTAGTACCGTAAAACCAAGAACATCTGGAAATGTTCAAAACAGAAATAACACTATTCAAAATAGAACAAAATCTGTAAAGTCAAGAACACCCGTAAAAGTTCAAAAAAGAAATAATACAGTTGTTTCAAAAACAAATAGAAGTAATTCTGTTCAAAACAGGTCTAAATCAGTAAAACCGAGAACACAAGTTACTACTCAAAGAAAAAGTAGATCGGTTAGCTCAAAGCCAATAAGAAGTGTTCAAAGCAGATCTAAATCTACGCAAATAAGAAAACCTGCTAAAAAACAACCATCTAGTACAACTACTAGTAAAAGAAGAAGAGGATAGTATATTAAAAATATCTGATTAAAAGCTCTGCATTATTGCAGAGTTTTTTTTGCTTTTCTACTTCCTGCGTACATATCATAGCGAACAAATCGGCAATCTAAATCTCCATTTTTCATAGGAATTCGTTTTGAAGTTCTCAAACCAACATGCTTTAATGCTTCCATATCTGAGGTTATAAACCAAACTGTAGAATCGGAATAACCGTGTTTTAAGGTATCTCCTATTTTTTTATAAAACTCTTGAACATCAATATTCAATCGCTCTCCATAAGGTGGATTAAAGAGTATAATTGTTTGTCCAAACACTTCTTTTACTGAGTTAAAGAAATTTACATGGTGTATTCCTATAAACTCCTCTAAATTGGCATTTACAACATTTTCTTTTGCTTTTCTAACTGCTGAAGGAGCTTTATCAAACCCCATTATTTTAAAATGACAATTTGTAATTTTCTTCAAAAGAGAATCTTGTACTTTAAAATACAAATCTTCATCATAATCCTCCCATTTTTCAAAACCAAATTCTTTTCTATTAATATTAGCAGGAATATTATTGGCAATCATTGCTGCTTCAATTAAAATTGTTCCCGAACCACACATAGGGTCGATAAAATTGCATTGCCCCTTATAACCCGATAATAATACCAATCCGGCTGCTAAAACTTCGTTAATAGGTGCAATATTTGTTGAACTTCGATACCCTCTTTTATGCAAAGAATCGCCTGAACTATCTAACGAAACCGAACAACCATTGTCCTTTATATGAACGTGGATTTTTACATCAGGATATTTCACATCTACATTGGGGCGTTTGTGAAATTTATGTCTAAAATAATCGGCAATAGCATCTTTAGACTTTAAGGTAATATAATGCGAATTGGTAGTGAAATTTTTAGAATTTACCACAGCACCTATTGAAAAAGTTCCTCCAACATCTAAATAATTTTCCCAATTTATAAGTTGCAATTTTTTGTATAAATCATCTTCATCAAAAACTTGAAATCGTTTAATCGGTTTTAAAATTCTGATAGCTGTTCTTAAAGCAATATTTGCCTTGTACATAAAACCTTTATCGCCAGTAAATGAAACGCTTCTAATACCTATTTCAACATTTTGTGCACCTAAATTTTTTAGTTCTTCTGAAAGTACTTCTTCCAAACCAAACATTGTAGTTGCCACCATTTTAAAGTTATGATTCATTGCCTAAAATTTGCTGCAAAAGTACTGAATTAAAATGAAGATAATTTTACCACTTTAAAATAAAACAAATTATTACTTTAGCAGGAAATTATGAAAGTACAAAAAGATTGGTTTGTTTCTTGGTTTGATACTCCGTATTATCACATTCTGTATAAGCACAGAGACGATACTGAGGCCCAATTATTTATGCAAAACATAATTAAAACTTTACAGTTTTCTAAAAATCAATTGCTATTAGATTTGGCTTGTGGAAAAGGACGACATTCCATTTACCTTAATTCTTTAGGATACAATGTTATAGGGGCTGATTTATCGAAAAATAGTATTGCTCATGCGAAGCAATTTAGCAATGAAAGATTACAGTTTTTTGAACATGATATGAGAGATCCGTTTTTAAATAAATACGATGTAATTTTGAATTTATTTACCAGTTTTGGCTTTTTTGAAGATGATAATGAGGATATTTCAATTCTACGAAATATTAAAAATGGACTTCAAAAAAACGGGCTTGCTGTGATAGATTTTATGAATTCTAAGGCTGTTTTAAATGATTTGGTTAAAACTGAAACGGTAACCATTGATGAAATTACCTTTGAAATATCTCGCTATACAAAAGATGGATTTATAATTAAGGAAATAAATTTTGTAACAGACGGAAAACAACATACATATTACGAAAAGGTAAAACTATTACCTTTAGAAAAAATTAAGAAATTTTTAGAAATAGTAGGTTTTTCAATTAAATACGTGTTTGGCGATTATGAATTGAATACATTTGATGAAGAAAAATCTAACCGATTAATTTTAGTTTTAGAATGACATATTTAGTTTTAATTGCCTCTGTCCTTATTGGAATAGCTATTGTTTTTAGTATAAAACCAACTGGTAAATTTACACAACTATTACTTTCATTTAGTGGTGCTTATTTACTTTCAATCACAATTTTACATTTACTACCTGAAGTTTTTGCAAATAATGAAAAAGTTAATTCTATTGGTTTATTTATACTTTTAGGACTTTTATTACAACTTATTTTAGATTTCTTTTCTCGTGGAGCAGAACATGGGCATTTACATTTGTCTAAAAATGAAATGTTGCCATCTTCGTTATTCTTAAGCTTGTGTTTGCACGCATTTATGGAAGGGCTGCCATTAGGGCATCACGATCACGATCATTTATTGTGGGCAATTGTAGTTCATAAAATTCCGATCGCCATTATATTAGGAACCTTTTTATTGAATTCGAACATTTCAAAAATTAAAGCAATACTCATTTTATTATTTTTTGCTTTAATGTCACCTTTAGGAAGTTTTGCGGGTGGAAATATTCCATTTTTAATAGAATATAGAACTGAAATTACAGCCATCATAATTGGTGTTTTATTGCATATTTCAACAATAATATTATTTGAATCGGCTAAAGATCATAAATTTAACTTGCTTAAATTTATAACTATTATTATTGGTATGGTTATAGCTTATTTGGCTTAATTTGCTACTTGACTTATAAATTTAATTCGCATTAAACGTAGTTCCTCATCGTCATAATCACCATCAAATTCGTCCATGGCATCTTGAATTCTATCACTATCCGATTCCATAAAATAGTCGAAAATTTCTTCTTGTTGATCTTCATCGAGCATTTCATCAATACAATAATCAATATTAATTTTAGTACCGCTATAAACAATGCGTTGCATTTCCTCAATCAATTCTAAAAATTCCAAACCTTTCGATTTTGCAATATCTTCTAATGGAATTTTACGATCTGTATTTTGAATAATATACAATTTCAATGCTGAGTTTACTCCTGTACTTTTTACAACAAAATCGTCAGGACGCATAATGTCGTTTTCATCTACATATTTTGAAATTAATTCTACAAACGGCTTTCCAAATTTTCTTGCTTTCCCTTCTCCAACACCGTAAATATTCTTTAACTCATCTATTGTAATAGGATACTTTAAAGCCATATCTTCCAATGATGTTTCTTGAAAAACAGCATAAGGTGGCACACCATTCTTTTTGGCGACAGATTTTTGCAAATCCTTTAATAGTTTCACCAACGTTTCATCTGCAGCAACACCACTTCCTTTTGCGTTTGAAATAATGGTAGTATCATCTTCTTCACTATAAATATGATCTTCAGTCATCATAAATGAAACTGGAGATTTAATATAAGCTAACCCTTTTTCATATATTTTTACAACACCATACTGTTCAATTTCTTTTTTAATAAAACCAGCAACAAGTGCTTGTCTAATTAATGCCATCCAATATTTTGCGTCGTGTTTTTTTCCACTTCCAAAAAAGGATTTTTCATCGGTTTTATGCGATTTTAAAAGCGCGTTGACTTTTCCAACTAACGTATTAACTACCTCTTTAGATTTATATTTCTGATTTGTTTCTACAATTACTTTAAGCAATGTAACCAAATCATCTTTTGCTTCATGTTTTTTCTTAGGATTACGCATATTGTCATCCATATCTGCACCTAAGCCGTTTTCACTATCAAATTCTTCACCAAAATAATGCAATAAATATTTTCTGCGCGACATAGAAGTTTCAGCATATCCAACCACTTCCTGCAATAAAGCATTTCCAATTTCTTGTTCTGCAATCGGTTTTCCAGCTAAGAATTTTTCTAACTTTTCAATATCTTTATATGCGTAATATGCTAAACAGTAACCTTCTCCTCCATCTCTACCAGCTCGACCCGTTTCTTGATAATAACTTTCTAAACTTTTAGGAATATCATGATGAATTACAAAGCGAACGTCAGGTTTATCAATTCCCATTCCAAAGGCGATAGTGGCTACCACCACATCGATATCTTCCATTAAGAACATATCTTGATGTTTCGATCTTGTTTTGGCGTCTAAACCAGCGTGATAAGGAACTGCTTTTATACCGTTAACTTGTAAAACCTGTGCAATTTCTTCTACTTTTTTTCTGCTTAAACAATAAATAATTCCCGATTTATTCAAATGTTGACGAATAAACCTAATAATGTCAGAGTTTACATTTACTGTTTTGGGGCGAACATCGTAAAAAAGATTTGGTCTGTTAAAAGAAGCTTTGAATGTTTTTGCATCAGACATTCCAAGTGTTTTCAAAATATCTTCTTGTACTTTTTCAGTAGCTGTGGCAGTTAAACCAATAATTGGCACACTGTCAATTTTTTCAATAATATTTCTTAAATTTCTATATTCTGGTCTAAAATCATGTCCCCATTCTGAAATACAATGTGCTTCATCGATAGCAACAAATGATATTTTTTGAGATTGTAAAAAAGCAATATAATCTTCTTTAATTAATGATTCAGGTGCAACATATAATAATTTTGTTATTCCACTTGAAATATCATTTTTAACTTGAGCTACTTCAGTTTTATTAAGTGACGAATTCAATACATGTGCTATACCTCTTTCAGAAGAAATCCCTCTAATAGCATCTACTTGGTTTTTCATTAGTGCTATTAATGGAGAGACCACAATAGCAGTTCCTTCTTTAATTAATGCAGGTAATTGGTAACAAAGTGATTTACCTCCTCCCGTTGGCATTACAACAAAAGTATCATTCCCTTTAACTATACTATTAATTACACTCTCTTGTAAACCTTTAAAATTATTAAAACCAAAATATTTTTTTAAAGCTTTGTGTATATCAATATTTTTATCATTCATTGTTTTATCAATTTCTTGTCGTATCGACTAAAATATTTCTTTAATAATTAATTTGAATTTTTTAATTCTTTTATTCAAATTCTAATTAAATAAATATATTTTTGTTTTTATTAAATATAAAACAAATTTTTAATAGTCAATACATAATCTTTTGAAAAATAAAAATACAATTCTAAAAATAGCTAAACAAACAATAGTTGAAGAAAGTAACGCAATTATGAATTTAGTTAACTTTCTCGATGAAGATTTTGAAAATGCAGTTGAATTTGTTCACAATTCAAATGGTAGAATTATTGTTACTGGTATTGGGAAAAGTGCTAATATCGCTACAAAGATAGTGGCGACATTAAATTCTACAGGCTCACCTGCTATTTTTATGCACGCAGCAGATGCCATCCACGGAGATTTAGGCATCATTCAAAAAAATGATGTAGTAGTTTGTATTTCAAAAAGTGGAAATACACCAGAAATAAAAGTTTTGGTTCCACTTATTAAAAATTATGGAAATAAAGTTATTGCAATTACAGGAAATAGAGATTCTTTTTTAGGCTTTCAAGCTGATTTTGTTCTAAATTCTTATGTAGAAAAAGAAGCTTGTCCTAATAATTTAGCTCCAACATCAAGTACTACTGCACAATTAGTTATTGGTGATGCGTTTGCAGTTTGTTTGTTAGAAATGAACAACTTTTCAAGTAAAGACTTTGCAAAATACCATCCAGGAGGTGCTTTAGGTAAAAAATTATATTTAAGAGTTCGTGATTTAGTTGGAAACAATGAAATTCCTTCTGTTACAACGCAAACCCCTATTAAAGATGTTATTATTGAAATTTCAAAAAAACGTTTGGGAACAACAGCAGTTTTAGAAAATGACAAAATTATTGGTATTATTACAGATGGTGATTTAAGGCGAATGCTAAAAGACAATACCGATATTAGCAATTTAATAGCTAGTGATATTATGAGTCGAAATCCAAAAACCATTGAAGCTAATGCAATGGCAATTAAAGCCTTAGAAACAATGGAAAATAATAATATTACACAAATATTAGTAGATGACAATTCAAAGTATATTGGAGTTGTGCATTTACACGATTTATTAAAAGAAGGAATATTTTAAAATGGCAAAGAAGAAAAAGAAACAGGAAGAAATGTCCTTTTTAGACCATGTAGAGGAATTAAGATGGCATTTAGTACGATCTAGCATAGCAGTATTTTTATTTGGAATTGTAGCTTTTTTATTTAAAGAAATCATATTCGATACTATTTTATTAGCTCCAAAAGAAGCTAACTTTGCTACGTATCGGTTTTTTTGTAAAGTTTCTCGATTTTTTGGTACTGAAGGAATGTGCATTGAAGAAATGCCTTTTACGTTTCAGAGTTTGGCTATGGCCGAACAATTTAGTATTCACATTTGGACCTCTATTACGGTAGGTTTTATTATAGCATTTCCTTACATAATTTGGGAATTTTGGAAGTTTATAAGCCCTGGGTTGTATGATAAAGAGCGAAAAGGTGCGAGAAGTTTTATAATTATATCATCTTTCTTATTTTTTATTGGTGTATTGTTTGGGTATTATGTGGTAACACCATTATCGGTTAACTTTTTAGGAAATTATTCTGTTAGTGATAAGATTGATATTAACATTAAAATTGGATCTTATATTGCTTTAGTACGATCTTCAGTTTTAGCATCTGGTTTAATTTTTGAGTTACCAATAGTGATGTTTTTCCTAACAAAAATGGGACTAATTACACCCGATTTTTTAAAAAAATATAGAAAACACGCATTGGTATTAGTTTTAGTTATGGCTGCTATAATAACGCCACCAGATATTATAAGTCAGGTTATTGTGGCTATTCCAATATTAATATTGTACGAAGTAAGTATTTACATTTCTAAAATTGTAATTAAACGAGAATTAAAAAGAGAAAAAGAAAATGAATAGTCAAATAGAAGAATTCAATGCGTATCGTCAGAAAATGAACGATAAAATATTAGCTGGGGATAATAAAATAATAAAGCGTATTTTCAATTTAGACACAAATGCATTTAAAGATGGACATTTAGATTTAAAAACCAAAGAACTATTAGGTTTAGTTGCTTCAATGGTTTTAAGATGTGACGACTGTGTAAAATACCATTTAGAAGCTTGTTTTAAAGCAGGTGTTTCAAAAGAAGTAATGATGGAAACATTGTCAATTGCAACACTTGTTGGAGGTACTATTGTCATTCCACATTTAAGAAGAGCTTATGAGTTTTGGGAAGAGCTTGAAGCAATCAATTAAAATTACTCCTAAAAACAAAATTAAAAATTATACGTTTTAGCAGTTTAACAATTCAACATAAATGATACTAAGAGCAGAAAATATAAAGAAAAAATACGGTAGTAGATATGTAGTAAAAGGGATTTCGCTTGAAGTTGAACAAGGAGAAATTGTTGGTTTATTAGGGCCTAATGGTGCTGGTAAAACCACTTCTTTTTATATGATTGTTGGAATGATTAAACCCAATGAAGGTGAAATATATTTAGATGGTCAGCAAATTACAGATTTTCCAATGCATAAAAGAGCACAAGAAGGTGTTGGATATTTAGCGCAAGAAGCTTCAGTATTTAGAAAGTTATCGGTTGAAGATAATATAATGTCCGTTCTGCAATTTACAGGTTTGTCAAAATCGGAACAAAAAGAAAAATTGGAATCGTTAATTGAAGAGTTTAGCCTTGGGCATGTTCGTAAAAACAGAGGTGATTTACTTTCTGGAGGTGAACGAAGAAGAACTGAAATTGCACGAGCTTTAGCCTCAGACCCAAAATTTATTTTATTAGATGAACCTTTTGCTGGAGTTGATCCAATTGCTGTTGAAGATATTCAGAGTATTGTTGCGCATTTAAAAGATAGAAACATTGGTATTTTAATTACCGATCATAACGTACAAGAAACATTGGCTATTACCGATAAAACCTATTTAATGTTTGAAGGTGGCATTTTAAAAGAAGGTACTCCTGAAGAATTGGCAGCAGATGAAACCGTTCGTCGCGTTTATTTAGGTAAAGATTTTGAACTTAAAAAGAAGAAATTTTAATATTATTTATTTTCTTTTTTTAATTCTTCAATTAAAAACCCATATATAAAGGCATTTTCTTTAATTATTGAATTTGCTTTATTAGCTCCAAAATGTCCTGTATTATCTTGTGTCCATAAAAGAATAGGGTTTTTCTGTATTGGATTGCTTTGTAATTTTGCTGCAAACTTATAAGAATGATATGGAGGAACCCTTGTATCATCACTACCAGTAACTATTAACATAGACGGATAATTTTCTTTTGAATCTATATTGTGATATGGAGAATAAGATAATAGATTGTTAAATTCCAACTCATTCCTTACTGAGCCAAATTCATTAATATTCGTAAAAGTTGAACCTACTGTAGAATTTTCAAACCTTAACATATCAATAACTCCAACATCAATAACTGCTGCTCCAAATAATTCAGGTTTTTCAATAATTGCTGCTGCTGCAATTAATCCTCCGTGAGATCCACCAGTTATTGCAATCTTTTTAGGTTTTGTATAACCTTCATCAATTAAAAATTTCGCAGCATTTGTAAAATCTATTATCGAATTTTTCTTATTTAATTTTTTCCCAGCTTCTCTCCACTTTTCTCCTAGTTCTCCACCTCCTCTGACATGTATATACGCAAAAGCACCTCCATTTTCAATAAAATAAATTACCCCTGGCTTATAAGTAGGTTTTGCAATTACTCCATATCCTCCGTAAGTATTCAATAAAAAAGGAGTATTTCTATTTTTAGGTAAAGAATCTTTATAAACAATAAACATTGGCACTTTAACCCCGTCTTTTGATGTGAAATTCTTTCTTAAAAACTTATACTTATTTGCTTCAAACCCAACTTCAACCTTTCCAAGATACTCAAAAGAATAATTTTCTAAATCCAATTCACAAGTTACTGGGGGCACTGTATAGGAAGATAACTTAAAATAAAATTTATTAAACTCTTCCACAAATTTTAAGCTGCTTACACTTAATCCTTCTGGTGTAATTACCTCTCCTAATACATTAGCATCATAATCTATTATTGAAATGAAAGAAGATAGGATGGATTGATACGAAACTACAATTTTATCATCTAATAATTCAAAATCTGTAAATACAGCATTTTTATATATAGGGCTTAATAATTTCCATTTCTTAGGCTGCTCAAGAGGAAAGGAAATAATGTATTTTTTCTCTTTAATTTTAGTTAAGGCATAAACTGTATTAGATTTATAACCAATAATGCTAATATTATATTTAATATCTTCAAACATTGGCATAAAGTCAAAATGTGACTCTTTAGGGTTATAATAATAATAACTAAATTTTTCTTCAAACTTATTCGACTTTTTTATAATGAATAAGTTTTGCTTTGGCGTACCATAAATATTGAGCTCTTCCTGCTCACTATTTGTATCAAAAATTAATTGATCATCTGATTGTTCTGCCCCTAATTTATGGTAAAAAATACTTGAAAAATCTCTTTTTCCCAATTCTGATGTGTATTTAAATTTTTTATAAAAAAAACCTTGACCAAACCAATGAATTTCTGATGTAATAATATGTTTTAGAGTCTCTTTAAAATAATGTCTGTTTTTTAATTGCACTATTTTTAATTCTTCCCAATCACTTCCGTTTCTATTGTATTGATAAGCCAAAAATCTTCCATCTATTGAAGGGCTTAAAGATGTAAAAAATATATTATCTTTTTTTGAAATTGAGCTTGGGCTAATTAACCTTTCGTATCCACCTTTTAGACCTTTCGAATAATAAATACATGGTTCACTATTCTCACCTGGATACATCAATGTAAAATATAATTTATCGTTCTTAACTCCCAATAAATCATCGTCGAACTCCATATCATGATACATAAATTTATTCATTTGTCTATTGGAGCCAGTGATTCTATCAATTTTGTTCAAATACTTTTCAGTTAATTTATTTTGAAGATGAACCCAATCTTTAACTTCAGGAGATTCTATTTTTTCTAACCACTGATAGTCATCAATAATTTTTGTAGCATGATACTGGTTTTCAGTAGGTATCTTTGCTGTATTTGGATATGTAATTTGGGAATTTACTGTGTTAACACTTAAAACTATAAGTGAACAAACAATATATTTAGTAATGTTCATTAGGCAATTTTAATCTAACTAAATTAATCTTATAATCAAGGTATAAAGTTATAATTAATTAAACAAAGTCACCTAATATATTATGGATTTATCACTTAAAAAAAGAAAGAATTACTAAAGCTCTTTAAAAAAAATTGAAAATAGTATATATAATAATATTACCAATGGTATTGCTATAAATTGCAAACCAATTACTAGAGCAATAGTCAGAATAATAAATACAAATTTAACCTTATTATTTTTCCAAGAATAGTTTTTAAACTTTAACGCAAATAATGGTATATCGGCATTCATTAAATAAGTTAATAAGAGTGTAATTCCAATTAGAAACCAATGATTTTCAATTAAATTACGTGCTAATTCATTGGATGAAAACGCTAAAACTAAGGGCAAACTCATTACAAAAATAGATGCCGCTGGCGTTGGCAATCCAATAAAAGAGCTTGTTTGTCTTTCATCAATATTAAATTTTGCCAATCTGTAAGCAGCTGCTAGCGTAAATAATAATCCAATATAAGGCAAAGTTTCAAAATTTGAATCTCCCCAAGTAATGTCAATATTCTTTATTGAAAGTTGAGATTTATCTGAAGTTAATAATTGATAAAGAACAATACCAGGTACAACACCACTTGTAACAACATCTGCTAATGAATCTAATTGTTTTCCGAACTCACCTCCTACTTTTAACAAACGTGCTGCAAATCCATCAAAAAAATCAAAAAATATACCTAAAAACACAAAATACGCCGCAGTAACCAAATCATTGTTAACCGCATAAATGGTGGCAATTGTTCCCGAAAGTAAATTTAAAAGCGTTAATAAATTGGGAATATGTTTACGTATGTTCATTCTTCTATTTTTGGTAAATTTAATAAATTGTTCTTCAATAGAAATGTATTGTTAAATTATTTCTGAAAGCATAATTTATAAATTTTTGAATTATTTAATCAGATACTTCTAAAGTTTTTTTACATTCGTTTTAAAATAAAATAAAGTTGAAATTAAAGTTTTTTTACATACTCTTTTTTGTTGTTTTTACGGTTTTTAGCCAAAATTCGAGAAAATATTCAAATGAATTTTTAAATATTGGTGTGGATGCTGCTTCTTTTGGAATGGGAAAAGCAGTTGTTGCAACTAGTAATGATGTAAATTCGATGTATTGGAATCCTGCTGGTTTGGTTGACATTGAATCAAAACAAGGCGCATTAATGCATGCATCCTATTTTGCAGGAATAGCTCAATATGATTATGCTGCTTATGCGATGCCAATTGATGAAAAAAGTGCATTGGGAATTTCTATCATTCGTTTTGGAGTTGATGATATTTTAAATACCACGGAACTTATTGATGCTGATGGCAATATCGATTATAACAGAATTAGTCTTTTTTCTGCTGCAGATTACGCTTTAAATGTATCATATGCCCGAAAATTAAACGTAGAAGGATTATCATTAGGTATAAACACAAAAATTATTCGTAGAATTATTGGCGATTTTGCAAATTCTTGGGGGTTTGGTTTTGATTTAGGAGCAAAATATGATACTAACAATTGGCAATTTGGCTTAATGTTGCGCGATATTACCACTACTTTTAATAGTTGGAATATTGATGAGGTTGAATTTAAAAAAATTCAAGGTGCTATCCCAGGTCAAAATCAAGAATTACCTGAAAGTACAGAAATTACTTTACCAAAAGCACAGTTAGGAATAGCACGTTTATTTGAAGTTTCAAAAGATGTTCATTTATTAACTGAGCTCGATCTAAATTTAAGATTCACCAAAACAAATGATATTATTTCTTCAGATGCTGTAAGTATCGATCCTGCTATTGGCTTTCAGGCAGATTATAACAATATTGCATTTTTAAGACTAGGCTTTGGAAATTTTCAAAATGAATTGCAATTTAATGGTGTTGAGGAATTGACGTTTCAGCCAAATTTAGGAGCAGGTTTTAAGTATAAAGGAATACAAATAGATTATGCTTTAACCAATATTGGAAGCGTTGGAAATGCACTCTATTCAAATGTGTTTTCAATTAAAATAGATTTTGGAAAATTCAAATAATTATGCAAATTAAAATATTAGTTGTTTTATTTTTAATAGTAGGATTTTCTCAAATTAGAGGACAGCAACAGTTGTCTGAAAAAGCGACTGTAAGCGTCATTACTTGTGGTCCTGGAGATGTTTTATATACTTCATTCGGTCATAGTGCGTTCAGAATTTACGATCCAGAAAATAAATTAGATAGGATCTATAATTATGGAACTTTTGATTTTAACGCTCCCAATTTTTATTTGAATTTTGCAAAAGGGAACTTAACATATCAATTAGCTACACAATCATTTAGTCGGTTTTTACGAATTTATAAATATGAAAACAGATGGGTAAAAGCGCAAGAATTAAATTTAACTACCACTGAAGTTCAGCAAGTTTTTGAATTTTTAGAAAACAATGCCAAGCCTGAAAATAAAGACTATCAGTACGATTTTTTTTATGACAACTGCGCAACTAGAATTGAAGATGTTATTAAAACAGTTTTAAAAGATAAAGTTGAATTTAGCAATGCTCATATTACTGAAACTAAAACCCACCGCGAATTAATAAATGACTACGCAAAAGAATTTAAATGGGGAAAGTTTGGTATTGATTTAGCACTCGGATCAGTCATAGATGATGAAGCCACCAAGGATGATTTTAAATTTTTACCAGATTATATTTTTGAAGGTTTTGAAAATGCAATTATTAAAAGAAATAATGTTGAATTTCCTTTAGTTATACAAGCCTATAACTTGAATAAAACAATAGATAATAACATTCTTAAACCATTAGATTTTTTACTAACACCTTTCGTTATTTTTACTTTTTTAAGTATCATTGGACTCTTAATTTGCTATAAGGATTTTAAAAAAAATAGGAGAACAAAATCACTAGATTTTCTAATTTATTTTATCTCAGGACTAATCGGAGTTGTAATTCTATTACTTTGGTTTGCAACTACACATACAGCAACTTATAAAAACTTAAACTTATTATGGGCTTTCGCTCCAAATTTAATTATAGCCTTTTATATGGTAAAAAATACGATTCCTAAATGGGTACTTAAATACAACTATATGCTATTAAGCTTTATAGGAATCATGTTATTAATTTGGGTATTAAAAGTTCAGGTTTTTAATATTGCACTTTTACCATATGTTTTATTATTATCTATAAGATTTCTACTTATAAATAAGTTAAGTTCCTCTAAAAAATAAAACCGTACTTATGGTTTTTATAATTATTTTAAAATCTAATAATAAGTTGCGTTCCTTTATATAATACAAATCGTAACGCAATTTAATATACTGTTCTTCTTTTGTACTTGCATAAGGATATTCTACTTGAGCCCAGCCCGTTAAACCCGGTTTAATCGTATTTCTAATGGTGAAAAAAGGATAGTCTGCACTTAATTCTTTCACAAATTCCGATCTTTCTGGTCTTGGTCCAATCACACTCATTTCACCTTTCAAAACGTTTATAAATTGTGGTATTTCATCAATTCTAGATCTTCTTAAAAATTTCCCAAACTTTGTAATTCTTGCATCATCTTTAACTGCCCAAATTGCTTTATTAGTTTCCGCATTTTTTACCATTGTCCTTAGTTTAATAATTTTAAACAGCTCTCCACCAATTCCAACTCTTTCTTGTAAATAAAACAATGGCCCTTTATTAAAGAAAAGATTTCCAATAAGTATAAATGGAATAATAAGAAATAAAAAACAGATTCCTATTAATGATGAAATTACGTCAAATAGTCGATGAAATAAAAGGTAAATTCTATTTTGGTGACTTTTGCTAAAGTTTATATGATTGTAAAAACGTTCATTTAATTGAGATTCCGGAACACTAAAAGAAATAGATTCAGTATAATTATCCAAACCTGTTATATGATATCCTTTTTTAAACAATGAAATCAATTGTGAAGTGATATCGTTTTGAAAATCTTCTTTATGAAAATTATCCACTATCATTTCTGAAACTTGGTGCTCTTTTACCAATTGAGTTAAATCTAAATTTTCCTCTTCAAATTTTCTAAATTCTTTATTTGAAATACTTTTTGGGCAAATATATCCTATAATAAAATTGTCATTTGCCTTTTCTTGCACCAAACTAATCAAACTTTCAATTCTATTTTTATCAGCACCAATAATCAAAATTCTATTAAAAAATAAAGGAGAAAAAATAAAATTTATGTAAATAAGTCTCCAAATATATATTGAAAATGTGATGCTTAAAAAAAGATATAAAATTTGAATTCTATTTTCGGGTAATTCAGGAGCAATTATAGGTGTAAAAACATAAAATACAGTACTCAAGACACCTGTTAAAATAGTGCTACGCAACACTAAATATTTATCATTAGCCACCTTTAAATTGTACATTTCAAATATTTGACCAAAAAACAAAATATAAAATATTAAAGTTAAAATCCATTTATAAATATTCGGGCTAGAAGGTATAAAATAGTGAAAATTAAATATAAATGAAGCCAAAGCCATCCCTTCAATTGCAAAAAGCATATCGAACAAACGAAGTAATAGTTTTCGTTCAGAAATGGAAACTTTGTTTTTTTTAGACGCCATTTATTTGAGTAGTTTTATCACTAAAAGATTTACAATCAACACGATAGATTTTAACAAATTTATACCTTCAAAATTACGATAAACGTACCAATTATATCTTAACAATGATATTTTATTACTCGACAAAGAAGTTTTTCTTTTTCTATAAACAGCTAACGACTTTGAAATTCCATAAGCGTTTGTACCATCTCTTGTAATTTTTAACCACAACGCCCAGTCTTGTCTTTTCCTAATTAAAGGAAAATATTGTTTTCCTAATAAATCAACCGAGTACATGGCTGTAAGACACCCAATAAAATTATTTTTTAATAAATCTTTATAAGTAATTACTTCTTTTGCTGAAACCTTTTTTTTAGTTTCATTATTCATTAAGAAATAAGAACTAAACGAAAAAGAAATGTCATTTTCTAACATAAATGTAACCTGCTCCTCTAATTTAAACGCTAACCAAAAATCATCACTATCTAAAAAGGCTATAAAATTACCTTTCGCTATTTCAATGCCTTTATTCCGTGCAACAGCTGGACCTGAATTTTTATTAATTTTTATTAATTTAATTCTATCTTCTTTGGCTTGAAACTTTTTAATAATTTTTACGGAAGAATCAGTAGACGCATCATCAACGATAATCATTTCCCAATTAGTATATGTTTGATAAATAACACTATCAATACTTTGAGAAATAAATTTTTCTGAATTATAATTTGGGGTTATTATTGAGATGATTGGGGTTTCCATTTATTCAATATTTGAAATGAAACTTTGCTGTTTCTCATTACCTCTAATAAATGATGTATTAAAGTTGATTTCAATACTTATATCATCATTAAAATACAATATAATTTCATTCATTAATAAGTTTTTTTGAACTGTATTTAAGTCCTGTTCAACTAAAAAAATAAGTTCTCCTTTTTTATTTTGAATTATTTGATATGTTAAAAGTAGTCCTTTTTTTGATAAATTTTTAAAAATATAATAAAAAGTAAAACTGGGATATGTTAACTTCTTACCATAAACTACTTTACCAATTCTACCCGTTATATCTTTAATAATTTTATGGGATCTCCCACATTCGCATTTCCTATCTTCTGGAGCTAATTTTATATAATCTCCTAATTTGTATCGGATTATTGGAAAAGAATTCATTTGTAAATTAGTTACAATAATTTCATTATTAACCTCCTCTACAACAACACCTTCCATATTTATGTGCATTGCTCCTTTTGGACATTCAAACGCAATTATTCCTGTTTCTGCGGCCCCATACTCACTAATCATTTTTTGTCCAAAAGCTTGCTTAATTTCATTCTGGTAACTTTCAAATATTTTTTCTGAAGTTCCTTTTACCATTTTTAAATTTAATGGTTTCTGCAAATTTTGGCTGTTAATTCTTTTAGCCGTTTCATAAATTGCAGAAGAATAACCATGTAAATAAACCGATTTATTTAATTTTTTTACAAATAATTCTAATGATTCTTCTTTGAAGTTGAAAAGCCTAAATCTGTTTTGTAGAAAATCTAAGAATTTTGTTTTTAATTGCGCTGTTTTTGAAAAATTAAATCCCCAAAAATATCCATTTCCATCCCAAGGATTTACATTATACCAAGAATAACCTCTAAATATGGAGGCTCTATTAAAGGAATCTGTGCTTTCAGTTCTTTTAAAAATTAAAGATGCACCTGTTGTACCTGATGTATTTGCGTTAATATATTTTGTGAATTTTATTTTTTGCTGAATGTTTTTATTTTCAGAAATTAAGGCTGATTTTGTTACAATTGGCAATTTTTTAATATCAGATAAACACTTAATATCTGAAGGTTTAATTCCATTTTTATGAAATGATTCTCTATAAAACTTAGAATTTGAATAGGCATTCGACACCAACTCTTTTAATTTTTCTAATTGGTAAGCTTCCAATTCTTCCAAAGTCCATTTTTCAGATTTTTTCAAAAACAAATACCACATATTTAAAGATGGATTTCTTAATTTTTGACCAATTTTAAAAATTAATTGAGTTATCATTTACTTAATAAATTTAACCATTTTTCTTTCACATTTTCAACATCAAACTCTTCAACCAACTTTCTCGCATTTTTAGTTATAATTTGTGTTTTTATCGGATTCTCAATAAATTCAAATATAGCGTTTGCCATTCCATTTTCATTATTACTTTCAACTAGGAGTCCGTTAACATTATTTTCAATTAAATAAGGTATTCCTCCTACATTGGTTGAAACTACTGGCAAACCCAGCGCCATTGCTTCAATTACACTTACTGGTGCATTGTCAACAGTTGTGGTATTTAAAAAAATATCAAATTCTTTGGCTTTATGAATCCATTCAGCTTTACTTAATCTACCTGTAATTTCTAAAAATGGTAAAACGTTTTTCTTTTCTGCTAATTTAACTACTTCATTTTTAGTACCATCCTTATCTGGTCCTACCATGCAAAGCTTGACTTTATAACCTTTGTTAATTAATTCAATTAAAACTTTAACAGCCATTATTGGATTGTAAATTTTATCAAAAGCTCTAACCCATAAAAGTTTATAGTCAAAATTTTTACGTTGGATAAATTTATAATTTGACGTTTCAATGGCATTGGGAATAAACATTGTTTTATACCCATTATTCTCAAACTCATTCAACAAATATTTTGATGGAGATACATTTATATATGAATTTGAGAAAATTAAATTACTGTAAAATTTACTATTTTTTAATCTGCTACATAAATTTCCACCGTGTAAAATTGGAATGTATTTAATTGTAAATAACCTCGCTAATTGAGAAGTAATAAGTGCAAAGTAAAAATTTAAGGTGCTATAAGTGTCAATTAAAATATAATCGGTACTCTTTCTGTTTTTAATAATTCCCAAACACATTGCTATTAAGCGTAAAAATTTATTTTCTTTGTTTGAATATACTTGCACATCAAACCCCTGTTCTACCAATAGCCGAGATAATAAAGCCTGCGTAGTTGGGTTCTTACTTTGCAAATTATTCCCAATGTAAACTATCTTCATTGTATGACTCATTTTTTGAAGTAATTACACAAACACTAAGTCCATAAATAAATGCTGGAAAAGCAATACGCATAGCTGAATGATTGATAGTTAAAAACCAAAATATAAAAAAAGCACTTAAAAAAGCTCTAGCTAAATATGGCTGCTTTAAGATATGTACTATTGGTGTAATGAGTAAAATTAATAAAGCAAAAATACCAATTAAACCATGTTCACCTATTAATCTACTCATTTCATTGTGAGTTGCCGCCATTCTATTTAATTTTTCTGCCCTGTAAAATTTTACACCACCTACTCCTATCCCAAAAAAAGGGTTTTCTAAAAAAACTTCAATTTCGGTTTTGAACAATTCTAATCTACCAGTTGTAACATCCGCTTTTTTCATACCAACTGCATTTTTATTTGCATATCTATTTTCTAACATACCACCTGTTACATTAGATGTGTAAACAAAGAGAATAACACCAAATAAAACTACCAATCCAGTGTACTTAAATAGAACTTTAGCTATGTCTTTTCTTGTTAATAAATAGTAAAAAGTAAAAGCCGTAATCGCAAAAGCGGCAGTTACTATTCCTCCTCTTGAAAAAGTAATTAAACCTCTAAAAGTTAAATAAGACAATAACAATATATCGAAAATTAACGCAAAATATATTCTTTTTGAAAAATACAAATGTGCTACAACTATAAACATTCCAACTCCTAAAATTGTTGCTACTTGATTTGGGCCAAATCCTCCTGAAGCTTCAAAATTAGAGCCACTACTAAAATTTATTTCCTGCAAATCTGGAGTTCTAAAATACATTAAAACCAACATTGAAATAATAGGTAATAGCATCATAAACATCATATTCAATATCTCAGATAAATACAATTTCCTTTTATAAAAGTATATCGCTGAAACCCCTAACAAAATAGGACCGCTTAAATTAAATGCAATTGCTTTTCTTATGGGTTCATTAAAAGGAATATCTACAAAAGCAATACCTATTAAAAGCAGTAGAATATAAATAAGGTAACTAATTGAAATATGGTGTTTTTTACTTTCAACTACTAAACCCAAACCTAAAAAGAGTAAGGTTGAATATTTTGGTAATTCGTAAAATATCATTCCGCCAGACATTCTAAAAACTACCTCCGCACCTACCATATACGCCCCCCAATACATAGCTTCATTGCGTGCATTTTTTGATCTTATTATAAGTAAAACTCCAAATGCTGCTATAGATATCGAAAATAACTTTGAAAATAATCCAGACAATAATAAGACTCCAAGTCCTAAATGAACCAGTGATAATGTTAATCTTGTATTTTTTTTTATGCTAAGCATTGTAAAGTTCAACCAATTTAGCTATGTATTTTTCTTTAGAAAAATTTAGCACTACATGTTTGTATAAATTCTCACCAAGTTTTGCGCTAAATTCAGTATTATTAATTAAATACAAAAGTTTGTTTGCCATTACTTTTGGCTCATGTGGGTTAATTAAAAAACCTGTTTTTTCATTAATAATTACTTTATTACAATCGCCAACATTCGTTGTAACAACAGGTAATTTAGCCAAGCCATATTCTAATAAAACTACTGGTAAACCTTCAAATTTAGAAGACAAAACACCAATACTGCTCTGATTTAATATGTTTGAAATATCAGAGCAAATTCCATATAAAAAAACATGATTTCGTAGCTTATGTTCATTAATAAAGAAATTTATCTTTTTAGAATAATCAGTTTTATCATTTCCAACTAAATGCAAACTCCAATTAGGATGTTTAGACTTTACAATTAAAAAACTCTTTAATAAATTTATTTGATCTTTCTCCTCTCTTAAGTTAGCGACATTTACAACTCTTTTTCCTTTTACTCCTTTTAATATGGTATTATTATTATTTGAAATCAAAGTAGAATAGTTTAATAAACACACAAAATTTTCAACTTTAAAATGTTTTTTTGCCCACAGATGTAATTCATTATTTACAGAAATAATTGAATTGGTATATCTTGTAAAAAAACGATAAACATTTCGTTTAAATTTAGAAATTTTCAAACTATTCCCATAATGATTATGCCAAATTAGTTTTATTTTAGGATTAAATAATTTCATTATAAATCCTATAAAAAATGAAGTTGAATGAGCGTGAATAATACTAATGTTATTTTTTTTGATAAACTTAAACAATATTATAAATGATTGTATATCTAAGAAATACGTTCTGGTTAAAAATAAATATCGGACTTTCTTGTTAATTTTACTCTTCAACAAACCTTCTTTTCTAGTTGAACATAAGTATGATGCAACACCTTCATTTGCTAAATCATTAGCAATATTTACAGCCATCATCTCTGCTCCTCCTGGATTTAAAGAATCAATAATTTGTATAACATTTTGATGCTTCAAAATTTAACTAATTTTTTAATTTCATTTTCAAACTTTTCTAAAGTGAACTGTCTGGACCAATTCTGAGCAGCTTCAGCTTTTTGTTTGTAAACCTTTGGTTTTTGTATATAAAACTGAATTGCATCAATAATTTCATCTAAATTATCATTAACAATACTTCCTCTATTTCCGTTATCGAGCATTTCAGAAATACAAGAAACATTTGTGGTAATAGGTAAACATCCCCAAAGCATCGCTTCTGCAACTACTTTGGGCCATCCTTCAGATTTCGAAAGAAAGACTAAAAAATGTGCTTTTTGATAGCCTTTTTTAACTATTTCTTCTAAAGAATTTCCATGTAAATATATATTTTGAAGGTTGTTTTCTTGAATATAATTCTCAATATTTTTTCTTTCAACTCCATCTCCGTAAATATCCAATTGCACATTGTATCCTTTTTTTTGAAGTTGATGTATGGTTTTAACTGTTAACAATGGTTGTTTTCCGGGTGTGAGTCCGCCTACAAAAATGAATTTTATGATAGTTGTATGAGACTCTTCAACAGGCTCAGAGTAACAATCCTCACTGCTACTGTCAGTCTGAGCTTGTCGAATACTTTTTAATTCTAGCAGATAATTTCGATTATCTTCAATCTCGTTTTCCGAATAACTTGCCGTAAAAAAAGGAACAATATTTTTAGATTGATTTGCCCAATTTCCATACACCAATACTTTTGTATTTCTAGTTAAAAAAGTATTTGATATAATCCATTTTTGTAGTCGATAACTCCAAGGTTGTTTACTATTCGGATCCCAATTACCTGCATATTTTACTGTTTTCGGTTTTTTAGGAAAAAGAATCTGTACAAAACAGCCCAGTAATCCAATATTTCCAGGGCATCGTAGATGAATATGATCTGCCCATAACATGGTTTTGTAAATTTTAAAAATAATATAAGGAAGTAAACACAAACTTTTTAAAGTTTCAATAGCTCCAATAAATGATATTGATGGAATTATAAATAGTGTTGGATTTGTATTAAAACTAGAAACTAATAGTTCCTTTTTATAATAATTTGGTGAAACTATTCCAACTTCACTAACATATTTCGACCAAATATTCATTTCTTTTACATAAGGCGAATAAGAATAAAATTTTTTATTCTTTTTAAGTGTTGGCGCATTTGTTACAATAAGAAATTTCATTAAATATACTCTTTTGAACCTCTATTTGAAATCTTTATAGCTGGAACTCCTAAGTAAATAGCATTAGCTTCTGCATTTGAATTTACAAGTGAGCAAGCACCAATTAAAACATTATCTTCAATATAAATTTTACCTGATACTACAGCATTTGCACCAATATAAACATTATCTCCAATTGTAGGTACTCCTCTATTTTCTCCAATACCAGAAACGCCAATGGTAACTCCTTGAGAAAAATTACAATTATTACCAATTTTTGAATTAGTGTTGATAATAATTCCACCAAAATGACCTATATAAAATGAATGTCCAATTTCAACAGAACAAGGAATGCTAATTCCTGCACAAGTTTCAATTCCTTTTTTCCAGAGCAATAATATGAATAAAATTAACTGCCTAACTCCAACTAATTTCAAATTTCTAAAAAAATAATTCGCAATTCTATATTGAAAAATTGCCCAAAATCCTTGCGTTAAAAATACAATAGAAAAAAAATTTCCTCCATACTTTTTATACTTCGAATAATCGGACTTAATTAATTGTATTGTACTCATTTTAATTTATTTAGGCTTGTTAAATAGTAATGAGAACCACCCAGTTAACCTTCCAACAGCTTCTGTAAATGCTTCATTTTTATTGCTTCCAGTAATACTATTAATAAAACGTAATTTTAATAATACAATTATATTACTATGAAATAACAACCTCGATTTTAAAGTTGGATTTGGAAATTTTACACGCCACACATACCAACCATTACGAACTACCATTTTTCCATATTTGTATTTGTTTGGCCTTCCAGAAGAATCGTGATAATGCCCTAATTGTGCTTTTGTATTTACATATAGTTTTCCAATAGCAGAAGCTCTTAAGCAAAAATCTAAATCTTCATACAAACCATAGCCTTCAAAATAGGTTGAAAAACAAATATTTTTAAATAATACTTTTTTATAAGAAGCAACGCCGCCCATAAAAAACTCAACAGGATATGTTTTACCAGATGGTGGTAAATAACTAATGGATCTACCATGTGAAAATTTAGGCATAAAACCCGGTGGCGTTTCGTCAATTAATCCAAGCTTTTTTCTAAGTCTAAATCGCAATGCTTCAGTTCTTCTAAAGCCATCATAATAGAAGTGATTTTTACTATTTCCATCTGATTCTTGAACTTTTTCCCAAACAATTTCATTGCTAATATAACCACCAACTCCAACTGCTTCAGGATGAATATCATATATTTTTATGAGTTCTTCAAAATAATTTTCATCTAAAATTGTATCGTCGTCTAAAAAACATACAATTTCAGAACTGCTATCAACATTTCTAATTCCAACATTTCGCTGTTTAGTTAAGCCTCTCTCATTTTCTGAAACTTGAATATATTTTAAATTAATAAATGAGTTTTTTTCAAGAATAATTTGTGTTTCATTATTGGTTGACCCATCAATGATTAAAATTTCATATGGATATAAACTTTGCTTCTTTACCGAATTTAATAAAGTGAGTAAAGCTTTTGGACGCTGATATGTGCAAAT
>Ga0209345_10000506_pt1 | contig 49883 bp, 49 predicted proteins | sample Cruoilmetagenom7_FD_187294 | JGI IMG/M metagenome (GOLD analysis project Ga0209345, IMG submission 187294) | Oil polluted marine microbial communities from Coal Oil Point, Santa Barbara, California, USA - Sample 7 (SPAdes) (version 2) | ecosystem: Environmental > Aquatic > Marine > Oil seeps ... | reverse complement strand
GGCCGTTTTTTTTAACCGAAAAAATTCAATTATTTTTTGGTGCCGGTCATCGCCATTTCACCAAAAGCGCCCGCTTTAACCGAACCGGCCAGCTGGCCATCGGTGATCGTTGCGTCGCCTTCCAGCTTCATCGGCATGGGAACGGTCATGTTCATTTCCCAGGTGATGTGGTTGCCGTCGACCTTGCCGTTTTCGACGTCCATCGAACCCATTGCACCGGTATTGGTACCCGTGAATGTGTCACCATCGGTTACGATGGTAAATTCCGAAGTCTGGTCTCCCATCGGCGATTTCGTCACGCAAGTATAAGTTCCATCAATAGACATTCCGTTCTCCTTTATATCAACGCCATGATCCGGCCCGGTTTGGCGATTACTCGGCGCCCTCTGCCGAATCGTCCGAACCACTCTCACTATTAACAGCAGTGTCACTAGCTTCATAGCCGCGATATTCGATCGGCATATCGAGCGCGTCCAGCTGGGTTTTGATCTTGTCCACGTCACCGACAATGACCCATGTGAATTTGTCCGGGTCGATAGCATCGGCCATCGCCTTGTTCAGATCGTCAGTGGTCAACGCCTTGTAGCGATCCGCGACGGTTTCGGCATAGTTGGACGGCCGCCCCAGTATTACGTCGCCCTGCATCTGGTTCATAATGCTGGGCGTACGCTCGAACTGGCCCGGCAATTCCCGCACATTGCCGTTGATCGTACGTTCCAGTTCGACTGGCGTGACACCATTTCCTCCCAGAAAGTCCCGGACCTGGGCATCGATTGCGGCCACGGCGGGGCCGGTCTGGTTGGTCTGTACCGGCGCGCGCATGGTGTAGAGCACCCGGTCTTCACCGCGCAGTACGGTGTTGCGGGTTCCATAGCTCCAGCCCTTGGTTTCGCGCAGATCCATGTTGATCCGCGAGAGGAAACTGCCTCCCAATATCTCGTTGGCGGCGTTGAGCGTCAGCAGGTCATCCGAGCCTTTATAGGGCAATACCTGCCCGGCCAAAATCATCGACTGCGGAGAATTGGGACGGTGGATGACAACGATCCTCCCTTCGCCTTCCGGAATCGCAGCGTCGAAATTCTTCGCGGGCGCAGCTTTGCCCTCGCCTTTCCACTTGCCGAAACGCATTTCGAGCTTGTTGACCAGTTCCTGCTTGCTGATTTTGCCTGCGGCAAAAATCGTTGCCTTTTCCGGGTGCATCCATTTTTTATGAAAGCCGACCAGATCATCGCGGGTGATCGCCGATACCGATTCCTTCGTGCCGTTGCCCGACAGCCCGCGGCCATAAGGATGCTGGGAACCGAAAACCAGTGGCGGCAGGACATTGCTGGCAATGCTCGCCGGGTTACTTCCCTCGCGATCGATTGCGGTCAGCTGATTCACCCGGATACGTTCGATATCTTCGGTCTTGAACGCCGGATTTTTGACAATGTCCGCCATCAGGTCGAGCGAAGCATCAAGATTGGGATTGACCGCACTCAGGTCGACATCGGTGCGATCACGACCGCCACCGATGCTGATATTGGCACCCAGCCGCTCCTGCTGTTCGGCAATTTCGACCGAGGTCAGACTGGTCGTGCCTTCGTCCAATATCGATGTCACAAAGTTCTGCAGCCCGAGCTTGTCGTCAGAATCCGAACTGGTGCCGGCGTTGAAAGACAGGGTCACCCGTGTCATCGGCACCGTATCACGATGGGCAAAATAAACCTTGATACCGTTCGACAGGGTTGCTGTTTCGACATCGGGGAAATCGACGTTGGGAATTTCTCCCACCGGCGGCAGCTGAGACCGGTCGGGCGCGGTGACAGTCCCGCCGCCTTCATCATCCTGCATATAATAAGCCGGAGCGGTCAGAACGCCGGTCCGCGCGCCTTTCCCAGCCCCCACTTCCTGATATTCATCCCGTTCTCCGGGGACCACGCGGATACCGAGAACCGGTCGAGTCAGCCATTTCTGCATAGCAGCCTTGACCGCTTCCGGTGTGGTTGACGCCAGCCGCGCAAGTTCCTTTTTATAATGTTCCGGATCGTCGGAATAGAGTTTGCCCTGTGCCAGCGCGACCGCCTTGCCACTGAAACCCCCGACCTGTTCGAGTCCGGCAATCCGTGCCGCAGCATCGCGCGTCGCCACCCGCTGCACTTCATCCTCGGTTGGACCGTTGACGATGAAGTCGGCAATGATCTGATCGAGTCGTTTGGCGACGACATCAGCATCTTCGCCCGGTTTTACGTCAGCCGTGATCTCGACCAGACTGCCATGCACGAACGGAAGCACATAGGCGGAAACGCTCACCGCATTTTTCTCTTCCCGCACCATGATATTGTCGAGCCGTGAACTGGCGAGGCCACCAAGCACGGTCATGCCGACATCAAGCGGCGTATAATCGGGGTCGTTCAAACCCGGCACCACCCAGTTGCGATAGATGCGCGTGGTGGCGACCTTGTCTTTCATCACTTCGTAGATCGGGGCATCGAGCGTCGGCAATGTGGGATGAAGCTCTTCGATGGGCTTACCGCGCGGAATGGCGCCGAACCATTTATTGACCTTCTTTTTCGCGGTCGCCGCGTCAATATCACCGGCCAGAACGAGGATCGAATTATTCGGTCCGTAATGATCGGTGAACCAATGCTTCATATCGTCGAGCGAAGCGGCTTCGAGATCTTCCAGCGAACCGATCGTGGTGTGCCCGTAAGGATGGTCTGGCGGAAATAGCAATTCGGTCTGGCGATAGCCGACCAGCCCGTAAGGACGATTGTCGCCCTGGCGCTTTTCGTTCGACACAACACCGATCTGGTTGTCGAGCTTCTCCTGCGTTACCGCGCCGAGCAGATGGCCCATCCGGTCGCTTTCGAGGAACAGGGCGACGTCCAGCGCAGAGGTCGGGACGGTCTGAAAATAATTGGTCCGGTCGAGCCAGGTCGTGCCGTTGAGATCGGTCGCGCCGATCTGCCGCAGCGGCTCAAAGAAATCTCCTGGCGCGTTTTCCGAACCATTGAACATGATATGTTCGAACAGATGGGCATAGCCGGTCTTGCCTTCCGGTTCATTGGCAGAACCGACACCATACCAGATAGAGACCGCCACGATCGGTGCCTTGCGATCGGTGTGCACCAGCACCTTCAGTCCATTATCGAGGGTGAATTCTTCATAAGGAATATCGACCGCGTTGACCAACTCGCTGACTGGTGCCGGCTTGGCCGATTCATGATGCTTGGCCAGCGCCGGCGCTGAAATCGTCAACGCCGTAGTGGATAAAGCCAGGAACAGGGAACGGAACAAACGGGACATCAATACTTCCTCTCAATCAAAACGCGGGCGACATATACTCAAACATGCCGGGAAACAGGGACTAGCGGGGTATTGGCTTCGACAAACATCGCTCACCCATCGACGAACGGCTATTTTGTTCTCTTTGTCTTCCATCCCCAAAACAGATGACATGGCAAGATATTCCAGAATGAATAGCCGCTATCGATATGGTCAAAATGCGGCGTCATGAAATCGCGCGCCTTTTTGACGAATTGATAGACCAGAAACGCTCCCCCCGGCCGGATAACCTCATAGGTCTCTTTGGCGATTTTGGGACCGAGCTGATCTGGCAGCGTCGAGAAAGGCAGGCCGGAAAGGACATAATCCGCTTTCTCATGTCCGAGTTCGCTGATGATCTTTTGCACATCCGCTGCCGACCCGTGGATCGGGTAAAAGCGGTTGTCATGAATTGTCCTGCCGAGATAATCGATAAAATCGGGATTCAAATCGATCACGACAAGCGTTGCATCCGGCTTCATCCGCTCAAGGACCGGACGGCAGAAGGTGCCCACGCCCGGACCATATTCTACAAAAAGATCGCATTCATCCCATTTGACCGGTTCGAGCATCTTCCTGATCGTGATATCCGACGACGGCATGATCGATCCCACCATCACGGGGTGCTTCAGAAAACCCTTGAAGAAAACACCCCACGGTCCGAGACGCCGTTCCAGTCCGGACTTGATACGGTCCACAATCTTCGTTTTGGCAACACTGTTATTCAACTCATTCCTCCGGAGGCCTATCAAACTGTCTTACTAGGGCGTTACAGCGCTGGTTACAAATATAATAGCGGTTGCCGGTGATAACGGAACGACTAAAAGCATGTGATGCAACTCCATCCAAAAGACTCCATTGCCGTAATTTTTTGCGCAACACGTACCGCTGACGGCGAAGATGCCTATCAGGCCGCTGCGGCTGCGATGGCCGAACTGGCATCACAACAGCCCGGCTTTCTTGGCGAAGATCACGCCAGATCTGCGGACGGCTTCGGGATCACGGTCAGCTATTGGCGCGATGACGACTGCGCGCGGGCGTGGCGCGATCACCCCGACCATGCTGTCATACGAGAACGCGGACGCGGCGAATGGTATAGCGAATACAGCCTTCATGTCGCCCGTATAGAACGTGCCTATGACTGGCAGAAATAGCGTGACATAGGACGAGCATGGCTGATTCTCCCGACATTGAACCGCAGAACCGACAAGTTGCGGATTTTCCCGGTACCAAGCCGATAGATGGTACCCGGATGGCCCTGTTATTTTCGGTCATGCTGGTAACGGCGTCGGGCAATACCGCCATGCAATCTATATTGCCGACAATCGGAACACAGCTCGAAATCCCGGATTTCTGGGTGAGTGCGGCATTTAGCTGGTCCGCCCTGCTATGGGTTTATACCGCGCCGAAATGGGCACGCCAGTCGGACCATCGCGGTCGCAAGGCCTTGATGCGCCTGGGCATGATTGGTTTTACAGCCTCCTTTGCGCTGGCCGGATTGTCCCTGTTTCTGGGACTTCTTGGCTGGTATAATGCGGTGTGGACCTTTGTTCTGTTCGCCGTTTTCCGTAGCCTCTATGGTGGTCTGGGATCGGCTGCCCCGCCAGCGGTGCAGGCCTATGTCGCTGCCCGCACCGCGCGCGCCGACCGGACAAAGGCTCTATCCCTGATTTCATCATCCTTCGGTCTTGGCACAATTGTAGGGCCCGCCATTGCTCCTTTGCTGATCCTTCCGGTTCTCGGGCTTTCCAGCCCGATGTTCGCCTTTGCCGCAATCGGTATTTTGGTGATGATCGCGCTGGCGCTCAAACTGCCAAATGACAGTCCCGGATTCAAGGCACGCGGCGTGGTAACGTCCGAACCCTATAGCTCGGCCCCATCTTCCAACAGCTTGAAAGATGGAGATGAAGAGGCCGAAGAAGAAAATGCTGTACCTCCGCAATTGCGCTGGGGTGACAGCCGCATCAAGCCTTGGCTGATCACTGGCGTTCTGGGTGGCAATGCCCATGCCCTGATCCTGGGAGTCGTCGGGTTTCTCATACTCGACCGGCTGGGTTTGCGCGGAGACCCGAAAACGGGAATCCAGATGACCGGCATTGTTCTGATGTCCGGCGCGGCAGCGACCCTGCTGGCGCAATGGGGCCTGATCCCGCTGCTGCAAATGGGGCCGCGGATGTCGATATTATGGGGCATGATTCTGGGCGCGTCCGGCTGCATCGTCATCGGGCTGTCCCATGACCTTCACGGGATCATCATAGGTTTTGCCGTAGCGTCACTGGGCTTTGGCCTGTTCCGCCCGGGCTTCACCGCCGGCGCTTCGCTTGCGGTCCGGCGGTCGGAACAGAACGGCGTGGCCGGCATCGTCGCATCTGCAAATGGCATGGCCTTCATTGCCTCTCCCGCGATTGGTGTTCTGCTCTACACCTATGCCGGCCCATTGCCCTTCTGGGTGGCCACAACCGTCTGCGTTTTCCTCTTTGGCTGGGGCTTCAAGACCCTCGAGCCCGACGACCGGATCATTTCCGACAACTAGTGTTTGCTGTCCCTGACCGGTGTCAACATGCCCGGTGAAACAAAGCCAATCGGTTCGACGCGAAGCGCATTCTGTTTCAGTTGTGCTTCCATTTTGGAATATTCTTCCTCCATTTCCGGCGTCACCGATGCCCGGCTGTCTTCCAGCGCTTTTTCGAAATGCTTCATCTGGACGGTTTCGACCAATCCGCCAAATTCACGCAGCGCGTAAAGCCCGGCCCGGCGAACCAAATCCTCCAGATCAGCGCCCGAGTAGCGATCGGTGTTTTCTGCCACCTCATCGAGATCGACATCCTTGGCCAGCGGCATTTTGGATGTGTGAATGGCCAATATGCGACGGCGACCGGCTTTGCCCGGAACCGGAACATAGACCAGTTCATCGAACCGGCCCGGCCTTAACAAGGCCGGATCGACCAGACCGGGCCGGTTGGTCGCACCGATCAGAATCACCGATTGCATCTCTTCCAGACCGTCCATTTCGGCGAGGATCGTATTGACCACCCGCTCGGTGACCTGGGGTTCGCCCATTCCGCCACCCCGTGCCGGGACCAGACTGTCAATCTCGTCGATGAACAATATCGTCGGGGCGACCTGCCTGGCCCGTGCAAACAGGCGCGCAATCTGTTGCTCGCTCTCGCCATACCATTTGGAAAGCAGATCGCTTGATTTGGTGGCGATGAAATTTGCCTCGGCTTCACGGGCTACCGCCTTGGCCAGCAAGGTTTTACCGGTTCCGGGAGGACCATAGAGCAGGAAACCCTTGGCCGGACGAATGCCCAGACGGGAAAAGGCCTCCGGATTTTTCATCGGCAGCTCGATGCCTTCCTTCAGCCTGATCTGCGCATCGTCGAGTCCGCCGATATCCTCCCAGCGGACATCGGGTGCCTGAACCATTACTTCGCGCATCGCGGAAGGCTGAACCCGTTTCAGCGCTTCGACAAAATCATGCCGCTGCACCACCAGTTCTTCGAGCACTTCCGGTGGCACGGTCTCCGCTTCCAGATCGAGCTTCGGCATGATCCGGCGCACGGCCTCGATCGCCGCCTCGCGTGTCAAGGCCGCCAGATCTGCACCAACAAAACCATAAGTGGTACGCGCAAGCTCTTTCAGATCGACCGCCTTGTCGAGCGGCATTCCGCGGGTGTGGATGCCCAGAATTTCACGCCGGCCGGCAACATCCGGCACTCCAACAATGATTTCCCGGTCAAAACGTCCGGGACGGCGCAGCGCCTCGTCAATCGCTTCGGGACGATTGGTGGCCGCAATGACGACCAGATTGACCCGCGATTCGAGCCCGTCCATCAGCGTCAGCAATTGCGCCACCAGACGTTTCTCGGCTTCGCCCTGCACCTGCCCGCGCTTCGGCGCGATCGAATCGATCTCGTCAATAAACAGGATCGATGGTGCAGCCTTGGTGGCCGCTTCAAATATTTCGCGCAGCTTCTTTTCCGACTCGCCAAATGCCGAGCCCATGATTTCAGGACCGTTGATCAGGAAAAACTCTGCTTCGCTTTCATTGGCGACCGCGCGGGCGAGCCGGGTCTTGCCAGTCCCCGGAGGACCATGGAGCAGCACGCCGCGTGGTGGATCAACGCCGAGCCGGGTGAACAGTTGCGGATAGCGCAACGGCAATTCTACCATTTCACGTAATTGATCGATCGTTTCATGCAATCCGCCGATATCGTCATAGGTCACATCGGCACGACGATGTTCGGTCGATTCTTCATATTCCGGACGCAGTTCAACCTCGGTCTCATCGTCGATATGAACGATTCCCTTGGGTATGGTCATAACAACGTTGAGTCGTATCTGCGTCAATGAGAAAGCAGGAGCCGCAAGCATTTGCCGCAATTGTGGTGGCATATCGCCACGATCGACCTGCTGCTGACCGTGGGTTGCGACGAAATCTCCCGCCTTGAGCGGACGTCCCATGAAACTGCGCTTCAGGCCAGTCCCGTTGCCCTCCAGACGCAGGTCTTTCTGGGCCGGCGCGAATACGACTTTCTTCGCCGGCTTCGATTCGACCTTGCGAATTTCAACAAAATCTCCTGCTCCGACGCCGGCATTAGCGCGCTGCAGACCGTCGAGCCGGACAAAATCGAGACCTTCGTCTTCGGGATAAGGCAGGACCGCGCGGGCCGGAGTCGTCTGCTTGCCAACGATTTCGACCACATCGCCTTCGATCAACCCGAGCGCACCAAGATTATCGCGCGATAACCGGGCCAGCCCGCGACCGCTGTCTTCGGGCCTTGCATTGGCGACTTGCAATTTTAGCGACTTGCCAACACCTTCGGGCTTGTCTTTAATTGGCTCTGGATCAGACACGGGGGCGTATCTCCTCAATATCGTTTCGGTTGTTTCCAACAAGATAGGTATCGCACCGCCGATATGCGACCCTGATTTTCAAAAGATCGTTCACATTGCGAAATTTGGCCAAAAAAAAGGCCAGTTCCGAAGAACTGGCCTGTAAAAGTTTTTAGGAGAGGATGCCTGAAAGGCCCATCCTAGATGCAGAGAAACCCAAAATTGTGCAAGTGCGAAAAGAACATTAAAGGTTGCATATCTTGCAACTTATCATTAATGATAGTGACAGTTTTCCGCCAATGTTCCATTTCCCCCTCTAGTTTGCACTGCACAAAGCTTAATCACCAACAATATCGAGTACTCTATGCGACGCCTTCCTCCCCTCCGTGCCCTTGAAGCGTTTATTCGTGTCGCCCGCCTTGGATCGTCCAAGGCCGCGGCAGCAGAACTGGCGCTGTCTGCCCCTGCCCTCAGCCGGCGAATAAAATCGCTGGAAGATCATATCGGCAAACCACTGTTCGAACGCCGAAACCAGTCAATGGTCCTCAACGAGGATGGCGAGACATTACTAAAAGCGGTGGCCCCGGCGATGGAAACCATTGGCGAGGCAGTGGACCATATGACGGTCAGCGGCGGAGACATGCGCCTGCGCCTGGGTGTTCTTCCGCTATTCGGTGCGACGCGTCTATTCCCGCGACTCCCCGAGCTCAAGAAACTTTATCCCAAGCTGCATATTGATGTCGACACATCGGCTCATGCTGAAAAAATGCTCGGCGATGCCGTCGACGCAGCCATCATTATCAGTGATCATGTCGACCCCAATCTCCACTCGGTCAAGCTCGACTCCAACAAGGTCCACGCCATTGCCTCGGCAGAGCTGACAAGGGGGCCCAATGCGATCAAGCATCCCGAAGATCTCAAAAATCACAATATCCTGATCCACAGCAATATGACCCGCGTCTTTGACCAGTGGAAAGAAGCGGTGGGACTGCCTAATCTGGAGCCTGCCGGTATCGACCAGATCAACAGCGGTCCGCTGATGCTCGAAGCTGCGGCTCAGGGAATCGGCATCGCGATCATGCACGGTGGTCATTTTCCCGATGCCAATGATCCGCGGCTGGTCCGGCTGTTCGACCATGATGTCGACAGTCCGTACAGCTATTGGTTCGTCTGCCGCAAACGCGACCGGAAGAACCGCGCGGTGCGGATTTTCCATGACTGGGTGGTAAAAGCAGGACTTTAGGCGGTCAGATCGGGGTCGAGCACCAGATCGTCGTCCAGTTGGACGCCGAAACTGTTCAGCAACATGGATACCTGACTATATTGGCCCACGGTCATAACCAGATCCATGCGCTGTTTTTCGGTCAGTTCCGCAAGCGCCGCCCAGGTCGCGTCGCTAACATGCCCATCGCTGGTCAATTCATCGGTTGCCCGCAACATGGCGCTTTCGATCGGGGTCCAGCCCGGCGCATCGGGTCCGGCCTTGATCCGCTCAATCTCTTCGTCGGTCAGTCCGCAATCCTTGCCGATGCGGACATGCTGTGCCCATTCATAGCCGGCTTTCCAGTTGAAGCCGGTGCGCAGGATGATGATTTCCCGTTCGCGGGCTGGCAGGTCGTTGTGACCGGACAGGATGTAGCCACCCCACCACATGAAGGCCTTGTAGGCTTTCGGCGCCTTGATCAGCGTCCGGAAAATATTCAAGATCTTGCCGGAGCGAAAGCGCTCACCCAGCATCGCCCTGCTCTTGTCGTCCAATTCTGACTCGGCGAGCGGGGCGATTCTGGGCTTATCGAGACGCATGTTGGTGGATCAGCCGAGGGTCACGGACTTGATCGCGCCCGGCTTCGCTGGTGGTTCGCCTTTGGGAAGCGCGTGCACCGCTTCCATGCCGGAGGTCACTTCGCCCCAGACCGTATACTGGCCGTCGAGGAAGCTGGCATCATCGAGACAGATGAAAAACTGGCTGTTGGCGCTGTTAGGGTCCATCGTGCGGGCCATCGAGCAAACGCCTTCCGTATGCGGCGCATCAGAAAATTCCTGCGCGATATCGGGCTTGTCGCTGCCGGACATGCCGGTGCCGGTCGGATCACCGCCCTGCGCCATAAAGCTGTCGATGACACGGTGGAACACCACGCCGTCATAAAAACCCTCAGACGCCAGTTCGGTAATCCGGGCCACATGATTGGGGGCGAGATCGGGGCGCAGCTTGATTTCTACGTCGCCGGTATCGAGGTGGAGAGTCATTTTTTCGTGCGCCATCAGCTTTATTCCTTTTCGTTCGGTGAATCGTTCTTGGGGCGCATATAGGCACGGGCACCGCAAAAATCACCCTGCCTTACGATAAATGTCACAAAAGATTGCAATTGCAGGGCCGCCACGACTAGTAAGCAGCCTAACACGCACAGCAGGGGGAGCATCGCGATGACCGAGAGCAACGACGCCCCGCACGCCGAAATCTTGCGCGAGGATGTTCATGACGACGACAATCGTCTAACCGACGAGTTTGTCCGCTCGGTTTCCGAAGCGGTCGAGGAGAATGATTCAACGCTGGCGCAGGAGTTGGTCAATCCGCTCCACAATGCCGATATCGCCGATCTGTTCGAACTGGTCGATGCGGATGAGCGTGCACCACTGGCCAGCGCGCTAGGCGATCTGGTCAGTGCGGATGTTCTCGCGGAGATGAACGAACATGTTCGCGAAGATCTGATCGACGTGCTCGATGCCGGCCAGATCGCGGACCTGACCGAACAACTGGACACCGATGACGCGGTCTCGATTATCGAGGACCTCGACGAGGGCGAGCAGCAGGCGGTCCTTGCCGAGCTTGATGCCGAAGACCGCGCCGCCATTGAAAGCGCTCTCACCTACGAAGAAGAAACCGCCGGGCGGATCATGCAGCGCGAATTTGTCGCGGTGCCCGAACATATGATGGTCGGCGACCTGATCGACTATCTCCGCAAGAATGATGATTTGACGACGGAATTCTGGGAAATTTATGTGGTCGACCCGGCCTTCCGACCGATTGGCACCTGCCAGCTCAGCTGGATTCTCAGAACCCCGCGCGACATTGCCATCGCTGATGTGATGAAGCGGGAGCAAACGCTGATCCCGGTCGACATGGACCAGGAAGAAGTGGCACTGCGCTTCCAGAAATATAATCTGATTTCGGCGGCCGTGGTCAATGATGACGGGCGGCTGATCGGCATGATCACCGTCGATGATATTCTCCATATTGTCGAGGACGAGGCCAGCGAAGACGTGCTGCTGATGTCCGGTGCCGGCGACGGCGATATCAACGAACCGATCCGCGACAGTTACAAGGCGCGTGTCCGCTGGCTGGTCACCAATCTGGCGACCGCACTGGTGGCAAGCTTCGTCATTTCGATATTCGGAGCGGCAATCGAACAGATGGTGGCATTGGCCATATTGATGCCGATCGTGGCATCAATCGGTGGCAATGCCGGAACCCAGACGATGGCAGTCTCGGTTCGCGCGCTGGCGATGAACGAACTGACCCGATCGAACACCCGCCGGATTATCGGTCGGGAATTCCGCATCGCCCTGCTCAACGGTGTTACCATCGCCGTGCTAGTCGGACTCGGCACCGGCCTGATCTTTATCAACCCCATGCTCGGTGGCGTCATCGCAGCCGCGATGCTGATCAATATCGTGATTGCGGGATTTGCAGGAATATTCGTCCCCGTCATGCTCGACCGGCTGGATCAGGACCCGGCCCTCGCATCATCGGTCTTCGTCACGATGATCACCGACACGATGGGCTTTCTCGCCTTTCTCGGCCTCGCCGTCGGCAGCGGCATGGTCAGCCTTTAGAGTAGCAAATGATTGAAACCGAACGCCTGTTGCTCCGTCCGCATATCGCTGACGATTTCGAGGCTTGCCGTGCATTGTGGCAAGACCCGACCGTCGTGAAATATATCAGCGGCACACCCGCCACGGAAGCCGAGACATGGTTGCGGTTTCTCGGCTATTTCGGGCGCTGGGAAATCATGGGTTATGGCCTGTTTGCGCTGATCGAGAAATCATCGGGGAAATTTCTCGGAGAAGCGGGATTTAGTGACTTCCGGCGCGGACTGGGGCCCGGCTTTGATCCCTTCCACGAAGCCGCCTGGGTATTGGCAGAAGCGGGGCATGGCAAAGGCTATGCCGGGGAAGCGATGACGGCAGCCCAAGACTGGCTGGATGAAACCTTCAGTCCTGACAAGACGGTTTGCATTATCAGTCCCGAAAATATCCCGTCGATCCGCCTCGCGGAAAGGCTTGGCTATCGGCCCAGCGGCGAGGCCGAATATCAGCAGAAAACGGTCAGGATGTTCGAACGGTCGCGATCAGAATAACGAGGAAGATGCGGGAAGCATATCCCCTCCATGCCGTCGATCATAATCATGTTACAAAACATCGCCGGGACTCCTGAAGACAAGAAAGTTCGGCAGCGAGAGGGTCAGCCTCTCGGTCCGGTATAGACAGCGACAAAATTGCGCAGGTCATTATATATACGCTCCCGTTCGCCGTCGCCGATCATGTCGCAGCAAAGCGCATCATAGCCGGGCCTGTTGTCGCATACTGCCAGCCGAATAGATGCGATCAACCATATTTCGTCATGGGTGGTTTGCGAACAGCAGGGTCGCCCGATCTGAAAAGGCTCCGGCCATGCCGACCCGATGGTTTCCGCCAATATCAATATTCGCGTTGCCGCCAGCCTTCCTCCCAGCCTGTCCGACAAATGGTCGAAACAGTCATAAGAATTGCGGGTGGCAACCACGGCCAACCGAAAGGCAATAATCAGCCTCGCCTCGACCGACGGCAACGTCCGGATATCCGGCAATGACAACGCCAGTTTCTCTATTATCTCATCCACTAGATGTTTCTCCTAACTGATCGACTGCACCCATAATATGATATTGATAATCATTTGCAATAATAAATTGCAATAATCTGGCATGTCCCCGTCTTTCCCGGACAAACATGTCTGCAAGGAGCTTGACTAAAGCGGTCGTGCCCCACAGATATTGTCCATGCCACTCAACATGACCAAGATTGCCTATCGCAGCGAAAGCCCGGCAACGCTCCGGAACTGGCTCGAATCGCACAAAGAAAATGCAGCCACCGGAGGTGAGGCGCGGCTAACCACCCGTTATTTGCCGAAACGCCATGAAGAAATGGTCGGCGGTTCGCTATACTGGATTCATGCCAAGAAAATTGTCGGCCGCTCACCGATTATCGGGTTCATGGAAAATGGTCAGGGACGACAGTGGATTCGGCTGGAGCCACGGCTGATCGCGGTTCAGCCGCTCCCGAAGCGCGCTCATCAGGGCTGGCGCTATCTGGAGGAAAAAGATGCCCCGCCCGATCTCGGCAACGGCGCGGAAGGGGCAGAGGCAATGCCGGCAGAGATGCTCGGCGAGCTCGCCAGTCTGGGACTGGTCTAGGCGGGCCTTACCATTTGCCCGGCATCGCGCTCTTCAGCCTTTGCTCTCCACCCAGTGTTTCAGCAGATCATGGGCAATGGCAAAAGGTGGCGGAGCGACGAACAGGGCGCCCGGCTCGCCAGCCATTGCTGCTTTCACCTCGTCGAGCGAGAACCAGGCCGCTTCCTCGATCTCCTCTTCGTCCAGCGTAAGCGTCGGATCGTCAGTGATGCTGGTGCAGGCGATCATCAGCGATGAAGGAAAAGGCCAGGGCTGGCTCGCGACATAGCGTACATCATGAACATGGATACCCGCTTCTTCAAACAATTCGCGTTTCACGCAACCTTCGATACTTTCGCCTGGCTCCAGAAAACCGGCCAGTGCGGAAAAGCTTTTCGGCGGAAACCGTGGCTGACGACCGAGCAGCACCTTGCCTTCGCATTCCGACAGCATGATCGCCACCGGATCGGTGCGGGGGAAATGTTCCGCTCCACAGCCACCTTGTTCGCGGTCACAGAGACGCGCCCAGCCTCCTTTGCGCGATTGGGTTGGCTGTCCGCATTGCGCGCAAAATTTGTGGCGTGCGTGCCAGTCAACCAGGCTCCGCGCTGTTGCATAAATGGCGGCCTGATCGGCGGGCAATCCGCCCAGAGTCTGCCATAGCGCCCGATTGGCGGCGGGACCGGCGTCCCCCGCTCCATTTAATTCCGCGAACAGGGGCGTGTCATCGTCGATGCCGAGCAACAGCAGGTCATTGTCCGGCGAGGCTTCATAGGCTGCGCCCCAGGCGAGCTCGCCGCGATCATCAAAAACCGGGTTCAGCCCATCGAGCTTTAGCAGCTTCGCGCGCGGGTTCATCATCGCGGCACGCAGCTTGTCGGGATTCACCCGCACCTGATCGGCACGGTCGAGGGTTCCGCCGGCGAACGTCGGCACTTTGCTATTTTGGGCGATCGACATCTTCTCTCCTGAACGTTTTTAGTTTTTTGGCGCTTTCCTGAACGCAAAGCGGGTTGGCGTCGATCAGGGACTGGTCTTACCGGCTCCGGCCTGCGCCGTCCCGGTCAGGTCCGCATATACATATTTCGGGAAATCCGACTGGAAAGGATAGGCATTCGAAGGAATATACTGGGTATAGCCACCGGCCCGCAAACCACGCACAGTATCGACAAAAGCCGATGTACCAGCGGCCCCACCCCAGCCAAATGTACCTGCCGGACTGACTTCGGTTCCCAGACCAGAGCGGCCGCCGGCACCGAAGCCGTGATTGGCAACCCATGTGTCCTTGGTGCTGGCCGTCTCGGGCAAGAGATTGGACATGCCAAGTTTCACTGTCTCCGGTTTCATAACCCGCACATCGCCGAGCTTGCCGAAACCGAGAAGCATTTGCAGGAATCTGTCATAATCACCCGCTGTTCCGACCAGACCGGTGCTGCCAAAGGCAAAGGCGGGCTTGTCGAGATAGATGCTGGTCGCACCCGGATCGACCGGGATCAACGCTCCAGCGAACGGTGCGTAATTGTCGGCAAGATCAGCCGCCCGGTCTGCGGGAACATGATAGAACATGTTGGTCATGCCGAGCGGCCCGAACATCCGCTCCTGCAGAAACTGGTCGAGCGGCTTGCCGGATACTTTCTCGATCACCGCGCTGAGGACATCGTGGCTGAGCGAATAGCTCCACTGGGTGCCGGGCTGATAGACCAAAGGCAGTTCCGAGAGGCGCTTGACGAAGGTCATGATGTCGGGGGTCGGCGCGCCCGCATCGATGCCGGGGATCGGGTTCCGGCTCACGCGGCCGGGAGTAAGACCGGCAGCAAGATAGGCTTTCTGAATCGGCCCCTTGGAAATGATAGTGTAGCCGAGACCGGCCGTGTGAGTCTGCAACTGGCGAATGGTGATCGGTGCTTTGGCTAGTTCGACATTTTCGAGTGCGCCTTCGGGATCAAGCAGGACTTGCATATCGGCGAATTCCGGGAAAAAGTCGGACAATGGCTGGTCGAGAGAAATCAGGCCGTCTTCAACCAGCATCATCGTCGCCATGCCGGTAATCGGCTTGGTCTGCGAATACATCCGCCACAGGGTATTGGGACCAACCCCCGTATCGCCGCCAAGCTTGAGCGAGCCGGCAGAAATCACCTGAGCGGGCGCCTGGCCAAAGCCGATCATCGCCATCATGCCGGCGACTTTCTTTTCCGCGACATATTCATGGATGATCCTGGTCAGACCGGGAAAACTGGTGCCTGGTTCTTTTGCAAAGGCGATGCCGGGCATGGTGGCCAGAAGGGTGCCCGTTCCGATACCGCCGAGCACGGAACGCCGCGAGAATGAAGTACCAAGAGACGAAGTGGCAGGTTGTCCAACAGTCATTTTTCTTCCTTCAGTTTCCATTTCACGGCCTTGGCATAAAGCGTCGGCAGTCCCGCTTGCGCTATATCATCCAGCGGCCACCAGATATTGTCATCACTGTTAGTAACGATTTTCTCATGCTGATAAACTGCCAAATCCACCTCAAGCGAAAAATGGGTGAAGCTGTGCTGAACGATATTGCCGTGCACCTGCCATTCGCCCGCAATCGGTGGCGTGGCATGACCATCGATTCCGGCTGCCCATTCGTCATCCGGCAACGACCGCATCCCGCCTAGCATGCCTTTAGGCGGACGGGTGGTGAGCAACAGCTGCCCCTGCTGTTCGATCCAGAAGAACCGCGCGCGACGAACCGGCTTGTGCTTTTTCGGGGGCTTGACGGGAAAGCCTTCCATATCGCCGGTCGCAAAGGCCGCGCATTGTTTCCGCACCGGGCAGATATTGCATTTCGGATATTTTGCTGTGCAGATGGTTGCCCCGATGTCCATACAGGCTTGGGCAAAATCACCGGCACCGTGGCGCGGAGTGATCGCATCCATGGCCGCCCGAATTTCGGCCTTGCCCTTGGGCAGCGGCGTATCGATGGCGAACAGCCGCGCGACAAGCCGCTCGATATTGGCATCCACGACAACCGCGCGCTCGCCAAATGCAATCGCGGCGATGGCGGCAGCGGTATAGGCACCCACGCCGGGCAATTTGAGAAGTTCAGACTCTTTCCGAGGAAAGATTCCGTTCAGTTCATCGGTGATATGCATCGCACATTTGCTAAGATTGCGCGCCCGGGCATAATAGCCGAGCCCCGCCCAGGCGGCCATGACATCCGCTTCATCGGCACGCGCCAGATCCTGAACTCTGGGCCAGCGCCGGGTGAACTTCTCGAAATAGCTTTTGACCGCACCGACCGTCGTCTGCTGGAGCATAACTTCCGACAGCCAGACATGATAGGGATCGGGCAAATTGCTGCCCGGCGGCGAGCGCCACGGCAGTTTGCGCGCGTTATCCACATAATGTGCACCGATATTGGCAGAAATTTTACGTGCTTTAGCGGGTAAACTATCGACGGCCATGGCCGCGCCATGCCATAAATGGAGATAATGGCGAAGAAAATTGGCAAAACTGGTGACGAAAAGGCGAAATCCGTCCCGCCTGGCAAGGCTGTGCCCAAAAAATCCCAAAAAAAAACTGCTGCCCGCAAATATCAGAAATACCAGCGTCCGCGGGGCGGTCCGGCGAAAAGCATATCAGATCTGATGCCCGAAATTGGCCGCGCCGCTTTCCGCCGCTATGGTTTCATCCAGAGTTCCGTGGTCAGTCGCTGGGCGGAAATTGTCGGCGAGCGCTATGCCGCCGTATCCTTGCCCGAATCAATCCGCTTCCCGCGCGGCGAAAAGGAGGGAGGAACCCTGCATCTGCTGGTGTCAGGCGCCTATGCCACGATGATGCAGCATATCGCCCCGGATATCATCGACCGGGTAAACCGCTTCTTCGGCTATGGTGCAATCAGTCAGGTACGATTCAGACAAGGCGTCATAACACCCAAGAAAGACAAGGAAAAAAGGGTCCCGCTGCCTGCCTCGCTCAAGCCCGCCCCGATCCAGCTGGGCGAGAATCTGAGGGATATTGGCGATGCGGAACTGAACCGGGTACTCGAATCGCTCGCATCGGCAGTTGCAAAGGCGGAAGCGGTCCCTAAGAAAGATGCCCAAGCGAGCATAAAGGTTATCGGCAAGATCGGTGGCGGTGACAGGAAGAAGGACGAGAGATGAATTTTAAAAACGCCTATCTTGCTTCGGCACTGGTTGCTGCAACCATGATCATCGCACCGGCATCCGCAGAGCAAACCGATCGGGTCACCCTGTCTGCCATGGGCGGCCATATAATGGGCAACCCGCTCGCCCGGCACAAGCTGACGGAATATATGAGCTATACCTGCAACCACTGCGCCGCATTCGAGAAAGATTCCCATGACGCCCTCAAGACGAATTTCGTCCGGAAAGGCTATGTCAGTTTTGAAATCCGCAACCTGATCCTCAACCCGATCGATCTGACGGCGGCGATGCTCGCCCGCTGCGGTGGACGGACCAAATTCTTCGGAAATCATCACGCTCTGCTGACAAAGCAGCCGGAATGGCTGAAGAAATTTCAGTCGACCTCACCGGAAATCATGAAAACGATGAACGATGGCACCGTGCCCGAGCGGCTCAAGAAAATTGCCAAGGCAGCCGGTCTCGACACATTGATGCAAGGACGCGGCTATACTGCGGACCAGATCGATGCCTGCCTGTCCAACAAGGTCGAACAGGACAAGATTTTGGCAATGACAAAATATGCCAGAGACACGCTCAAACTAAGCGGGACGCCCAGCTTTACGCTCGCCGACAAACCGCTTGAGAATGTCCACAGCTGGGCGGCTTTGCGCCCTAAATTGCTGACACTGCCGCAATAGACACACGACCCATTGAGAAAACAGGAACAGAATATGCGCACATTTAACTATATTGCACCTTTGGCCCTTGCTCTGGCGCTGACCGCCTGTGGCGAAGCCACCGAAGGTGAGACCGGAGCAAGCTCTGGCTCGGCAGTGGAAGCCGTCGAAGCCCCTGCCGGACAGAAATGGTCCGAAACGGTTGCCAAAACCGATGCCGGCGGCATTGTCATGGGAAATCCCGACGCCCCGATCAAACTGATTGAATATATGTCGATCACCTGCTCGCACTGTAAGGATTTCGGGGAAGAAGCCTTTGCACCGCTACGCGACCAATATGTCGAGAGCGGCCGGGTTAGCTTCGAAATCCGCAACTTCGTGCGCGATCCACTGGATCTTTCCGCCGCCATATTGTCCCGCTGCAGCGGCGAAGCCCCGTTTTTCCCGTTGACCGAACAGGCATTGAGCTATCAGGCAACGATGTTCGAAAAAGCACAGGCCATGGGCGATGCAACCTATAGTGAGATATTGAAATCTGCACCGGAATCGCGTTTCATTCGCCTCGCCGAACAGCTTGGCCTGATCACCTTTTTCCAACAGCGCGGTATTTCTGAAGACCAGGCCAAGGCATGTCTCGCGGATACGGCAGCGGCGGAAACGCTCATGACCAATACCCAGAAAGCGGCCGAGCAATTCGATATCGAGGGAACGCCGACATTCCTGATAAACGGACAAAAAGTCGAGGGTACCAACTGGACGATGATCGAAACCAAATTGAAGGAAGCAGGCGCCCGGTAGGCGCTGAACCAATCGCAAGAGGGGGCGCGATTTGAAACTGCTCACTGATAAAGACTGCACGGGGGCAATCCCGTGCAAATAAAGAAGCTCAGACTTTCTGGCTTCAAAAGCTTTGTCGATCCGACCGAGCTGCGCATCGAAAAGGGGCTGACCGGCGTGGTTGGCCCCAATGGATGTGGCAAATCCAACCTTCTGGAAGCCATCCGCTGGGTGATGGGCGAAAATTCGGCCAAGTCCATGCGCGGCGCCGGCATGGAGGATGTGATCTTCGCCGGCACCCAGGACCGGCCTGAACGACAATTTGCAGAAGTGGCGCTGTCCGCAGAACGGGAAACCGACGACGTATCTTCGCTCCACGTCGGCGACAATGACAGCGAACTGGAAATTGTCCGCCGGATTGAGCGGGGGTCAGGCTCTGCCTATCGCGCCAATGGCACCGATGTCCGCGCGAAGGATATTGCGCTGATTTTTGCCGATGCCGCCACTGGCGCACACAGCCCTGCCCTGGTCAGTCAGGGCAAGATATCCAATATCATTTCCTCCAAGCCCGAAGCACGGCGGGAAATGCTGGAAGAAGCCGCAGGCATCTCGGGTCTCCATGTCCGGCGCAAGGATGCCGAGCAGAAATTGCGGGCAGCGGAGAAAAACCTCGCCCGTCTCGATGATATTCTCGGCGACATGGAACAGCGCGCCGCCAATCTCCGGCGCCAGGCCAGACAGGCGGAGCGCTACAAGAAACTCAGCGACGAAATCACCACCGCCGAAGGGCGTCTGATCTACGCACGCTGGAAAGAGGCCGCCGCCGCCGCCGACATCGCGAGAGCCGAAGCGGAGGCCGCCGAGGCCAAGGTCAGTGCAGCCCAGAGCGAGCAGCAAGCCGCGGTATCCGCGCAGAATGAAAGCGCCAAGGCTCTCGCCATTCTCCGGACAGAGGTTCAGCGGGCCCGCGAAGAAGCCAGCGAGTCGAGCCACCGACTGCTGACGCTGACCAACGAGCGCGACAATCTGAAGTCCCGGCTGCTCGACCTGCAGGCACAGGCCCAGCGCATTCACGAGGACAATGCGCGCGAAGACCAGCTGACTCGCGATGCGATGGAAGCACTGTCCCGTCTTGAGCAGGACGAAAAGCGCCTCTCGACCGAATTGTCGGATCTGACCAAGGAACGGCCCGATCTGGAACGCGCGGTCGAAAGATCGGAACGGGCGGCCAGCGACGCGGAAGTCGAACTGGCCCAGGCGGTCGCCGAAGAAGCGCGCATACAGGCAGAGATTAAAGTCGCCAATGCCGCCGTCGACGCGGCGCAGGCCCGCCATGACCGCGTGGCTGTCGAGCTGGGTCGCCTGGCCGCCGAACGTGCTGAAATGGGTGATGAAGCGGAATTGCAGGCAGCTCTTGCAGAAGCGATTGCGATGCGGGAATCGGCGCAGACAGCCGCTGACGGCAGTGGTGGCAAAATCGCAGCGCTCGAGGAACAGAGAATAGAGGCAACCGCCGCCCGCGATGCAGCGCAATCCGCCCTTGCCGCGCTCAAGGCGGAGCTGGCCGGACTGCAGTCGGAACATCACGCGCTGGAGCGGGAGCTGTCGAAAGTCGAAAGCGCGCGCAAGGCGATCGATCAGGTCAAGCCGGCACCGGGCTATGAACGGGCACTGGCGGCGGCACTGGGCGATGATCTGCTCGCGTCAGTCGGTGAAGATGGCGACCGCTTTTGGGGCGGCGGCAATACGGCCGCGGCCAGCGACGCACCTCCTGGAACAGAAACCCTGCTCGACCGCGTGCAGGCCCCGGGCGAATTGCACAATCGCCTGTCACAGATTTTTGTCGCCGATAGCGACGATGGCCAGCCACTGACGGTCGGTCAGCGACTGGTTACCAAAGCGGGCGCGCTGCGCCGCTGGGACGGTTTTGTTGCCCGCGACGACGGCAATGCCAGCGCCGACCGGCTGGTCCGCGCCAATCGTCTGCGCGCATTGCAGGACATGCTGGGTCCGGCCGAGGAAAAGGTTGCAGCGGCGGAAGCGACACTGGTGGCCGGACGCGAAGCGATGGCGACGATCGAAACCCGGCTTGGCGAAGCCCGCACCGCGCGGCGCGATGCCGAGGAAGCCCTGCGTCAGGCGTTGCGCGAAGCCGACCAGGCGGAAGAAGCGCTCGCATGGCTACAGAAGCGGACCGCCAGCCTCGCCGAACGGGATGCCGCGCTGAAGGCGGAAAATGCCACCGCGCTTGCCGAATTGCAGTCAGCGCAAAAGGAACGCGCCGGCCAGCCCGATGGCGCGGAGCAGGAACGGGCACGAACTGCCTTGCAGCACCAACGCGACGCCGCGCGGCAGCGGGTCATGTCCGCGCAGGCTGCGCTCTCTGGCATTGACCAGAAATTGGCGCAGGTGAAGGAACAGAAAGCGGTCGCCAGCGCGCAAATCCGGTCGTGGCAGGATCGCTCCGGCGAGGCCGAAGCGCGGATGAAGGAAATGTCCAAGCGCGGCGCGCTGATTGAAGCCGAGGTTGAAAAGCTCGCCGACCGTCCGCGGGTGATCGAGGTCGAAGTGACAAAGCTGGCGGAGCAGCAGGACGCGCTAGATGCAAAAGTGGTCGAACAGGGCGCCGCCCTTCAAGCCGCCGAACTGGCACAGCGCGACCATGAAGACCGGCTCAACCAGGCCAGCGAAATGCTCAGTCAGGCGCGGGAACTGCGCGCCGGAGCCAAGGCCCGCGCCGAGAATCAGGATCTGCGGCGGATGGAAATGGGCCGGATTTCGGCCGAGAAATTCGAATGCCCCGCTGTGGTATTGCCGAAAAAGCTGGAATTTGACGAAGAGACGGTTGGCGATGCATCGCAGGAGTCGGCAGAACTCGAACGCCTCTCGCTCAGCCGCGAGCGGATCGGACCGGTAAATCTGGTCGCCGCCGACGAACTGGCGGAACTGGAAGGCGAATGGGAAATCTCGACCAAGGAGAGCCAGGACCTGAACGAGGCGATCCATCAGTTGCGCGGGTCGATCGGCAGCCTCAACCGCGAAGGGCGGCAAAGACTGCTGGCGGCCTTCGAGGAAGTGGATCAACATTTCCAGCGGCTTTTCGCGACCCTTTTTAACGGCGGCAAGGCCCATCTCGAGCTGATCAACAGCGACGATCCGCTCGAAGCCGGACTGGAAATCATGGCGCAACCGCCGGGCAAGAAGCTGACCTCGCTGACATTGCTGTCGGGCGGCGAACAGGCTTTAACCGCTGTAGCACTTATATTTGGCTTGTTTTTAACCAATCCGGCACCAATCTGTGTCCTCGACGAAGTTGACGCCCCACTGGATGACGCCAATATCGAGCGATTCTGCGATCTTCTCGACAAGATGGTCGCCGAGACCAGCACCCGCTATCTGATCGTCACCCATAATGCCGTGACCATGAGCCGCATGCACCGCCTGTTCGGCGTAACCATGGTCGAGCGCGGGATTTCGCAGCTGGTGTCGGTCGATCTGAACGCGGCGGAAGAATTGCTGGCGGCGGAGTAGGCTTTTGTCGGCTGGCGCCCTTCGACAAGCTCAGGGCTAACGGTTCATAATGAACCTCGGTAAATTCCGTTAGGGGTGAGCCTGTCGAACCCCGCCTATAGTCTATCAATGCGGCTTCTGGCCAGCTCCGACAGCAAATCCCAATCAGCGCCTGCTTCTTAGCCCGCGTCCAGCCCTTGATCCGCTTTTCCGCCTCCAATGCCTCATGGCGAGTGGAGAAATTCTCGGACCAAACCAAGTCCACCGGCCGCCTTTTGTACGTATATCCGGTAAAGAAACCAGTTTGGTGCTGGGCAAAGCGCTGTTCCAGATTATCGGTATGACCGGTGTAGAAACTATGGTCCGAGCATTTCAATATGTAGGTGAAGAAGGCCATAATATCGTTCTAGCCTAGAAGCGCCCTTCGACAAGCTCAGGACTAACGGTTAGTTGCAACTGTCCGGTTCTATCAATTTTCCAAAATCGGCATTCTGATAACGGGAATTCCGTTAGGGGTGAGCCTGTCGAATCCCGACCCTGGTCCATAGGCGCGGTACTTTTATACGATAAGCGCCCTTCGACACGCACAGGGCTAACGCAGAACCCTAACTTACCGCTTCTATCAATCACCCAAAACCAACTGCGGTCCCGGCCCCTTTAGCCCCACCCGATCCTCCGGATTATAGAGCGCGCATTTCTTCAGGCTGAGACAGCCGCAGCCGATACAACCGTCCAGCCGGTCGCGCGTTCTTTCCAGTTCGGCGATCCGGGCTTCGATCACCCCGCGCATCGCCTTGCTGATCCGGGTCCAGTCGGCCTGTGTCGGTGTTCGGCCATGCGGCAGATTGGCGAGCTGACGCTGAATCTCGCCGATGCTCAGCCCCAGTTGCTGGGCGATCAGGACGAAGCTGAGCCGGCGGATGTCCGAGCGCAGAAAGCGCCGCTGACCGCCGCTGGAACGGAATGGTTCGACCAGCCCCTTCTCCTCGTAAAAGCGTATGGCGGAAACCGAGAGACCGGTGCGGCCGGCGAGGTCACCGATGGTCAGCGCTTTGGTATCGGGCATGTTTGTCTCCTTCCTTCCTTTCCTCCCTGTTGCGCAGCAATGGGGAGGGGGACCATCCGCAGGATGGTGGAGGGGCGCCTCCGTCAGTCCTCCAGACTGCCACCTCCCCGTTGCTGCGCAACGGGGAGGAAAAATAATAGTTTGACCTCAACTTAACTTGAGATTGTACGAATCTCAAGCATGGAGAATTGGAGAGCCCCGACCGCTGTCGACAAAGCGGAAAACATGCTTCCAATTCTTCCAATGAAGTAACGCCAATATTGCGAGGAAGAAAGCATATGAAACTCAATCAGGTCACCGTGGGGTGTCTCGACTATAACCGGTCCGTCGCCTTCTACCGGCAGCTTGGACTCAACCAGATTGTCGACAGCCCGCCCCGCTATGCACGCTTCGAGACCGCTACCGGCGAGACCTTCTCCATTCACAAAGTGGAGCAGACAGGCCCATCAACGACTCTCGTCTATTTTGAATGTGATGATCTCGACCAAATAGTTGCGGATCTGCAAGCCGCTGGCGTCGCTTTCGACACGCAACCCACCGACCAGAGCTGGGGCTGGCGCGAGGCCCGCCTGCGCGATCCGGCGGGCAACCCGCTCTGCCTGTTTTACGGCGGTGAAAACCGCCTCTTCCCGCCCTGGCGGATCGAGCAATCAACCCAAGAAGAAAGGAAATGAGAAATGACGAACGGACTATTGGAACACGTGAATATAGCGGTCAGCGATCCGCACCGGAGCGCCGCCCTGCTGCACGATCTGTTTGGCTAGAATATCCGGTGGGAGGGACCATCAATGTCGGATGGCCACACGATCCACGTCGGCACGGATGAGCAATATATCGCGCTCTATACCAATTCCGAATTGAAGGCGGCAGACCCGACCTTCAACAAGAGCGAGCCGATGAACCATATCGGTGTGACGGTCGATGATCTCGATGCGGTCGAGGCGAAAGTCGTCGCGGCGGGCCTAGAGCCGTTCAGCCACAGCGATTATGACCCCGGCCGGCGATTCTATTTCTTCGACTGGAACAGGATCGAGTGGGAAGTGGTGAGCTATGCGTGAGCCGGGCCACGTGAGGGAGCGGGACTCGTCATCCTGAACTCGTTTCAGGATCCAGAGCGGCAAGCACCGCAACAACGCTGTTCCGCTTCAGACCCGGCAAGAAAACGCCCCTCTCCCTTGCGGTAGAGGGGCGTCGAAATTCTATGCAATGGATAGACGCGCAAGGTCCTGAAACGAGTTCAGGATGACGATGTCTATCCTATGATGTTCTAAAGGCTCGGGTTCACCAGCACCTTCTCGCCGGTCGCCTTCCGGTCATATCCCTTGGCTATGTCCGGATCGATCATGTCCATCAGGCTGATCTCGCTGGAATAGTCGCTGTGGAAAATGCCGTTGCGCTCTTCGACGGTGTACATGCGCATTTCCATCATCCGCTCCATGCCGACCTTTTCAAGATGCGGGGTGAGCAGCCAGCCGCCGACACCCCAGTAGAGGCCGAGACCGCCGCCAAGGATGGTTTCGCCGGTGTCGAGACGGCCATAGATATAGACCTGCTTGTTGACCGTAGAGCCATAGACGCTGAATTCCGCGCCGCGCACCGCTGCGGCCTTTTCCATCGCCGTCAGGATATAGCTCGCCATCTTGCCGCCGCCGATCGCGTCAAAGCCGAGCGTTGCGCCGGTTTCAGCCAGCGCTGCGATCAGCTGCTCCATGAAGTCGTCCTTGCTGCTGTCGATGACATAGGTCAGGCCGATATCAGTCAGGATTTTCTTCTGGGCATCGCTGCGCACAATCGCGACCAGCGGGATATCGTCCTTCAGGCACAGCTTGGCCAGCATCTGGCCGAGATTGGAAGCCGCAGCGGTGTGGACCAGACCGGTATGGCCTTCGGCGTGCATCGTGTTGATGAAGCCCTGCGCGGTCATCGGATTGACGAACAGGGATGCCCCTTCCTTAGCCGGAGCGCCTTCCGGCAGCGGCACGCACATCGCCGCTGGCATGACCCGATGGGTGCGATACATTTCGCCGCCAACGATGGTAACAACCTTGCCCATCAAGGCCTGCGCCGCATCGGATGATCCGGCGGCGACCACGGTACCGGCGCCTTCATTGCCGGCAGCCAGTTTCTTTCCTGCGCGCCCCTTGAAAAAGGGCTGCATCGCGGGTTCTACGTCCGCGACCAGCGCCGGGTGGCCATCAACTGTTTCACTGCGAACGGTTTCCATATTGGCAGCCGCGGTCAGCAGACCGAGATCGGAAGGGTTGATAGGGACCGCTTCCATCCGCACCACAACCTCATGCTCTCGTGGTTCCGGCACATCACAAGGCTCGATCGACAATATCGATTTTCCATCCTCGGTAACGGTGGTGAACAGTTGCTTTGCGTCGGGAAATTGGCTCATTGGATATTCCTCTCTCTTGTTTTTCTAGAAGCTTTTGGCGGCACTCAGTGCGCCCAGTCTCGCGGTGATCTCGAAAAATTCAGCCACCGTTTCGTCGATAATCTGCTTGGCAGTTTTTACCTCGTCAATCAAACCGGAAGATTGACCGGCAAGGCCAACGGATGCTTCCATGTCGCCGCCAAAATAGACATCCAATATGCTCTTGAACGTGTCTGGCGGCATCACCCCATCCTCGTGGATTTTTGCGGTCCGTTCGGTCTTCAGGGCGCGGATGCAGGGCGAGGCTTTCTTGTTGAGAATATAGGTGCCGGTCTCCTTGGCATCCAATATCGCCTGCTTGTAATTATGATGCACGGGGCTTTCGGCGCTCGACACGAACCGCGTACCCATCTGGATGGCTTCGGCACCCAATGCGAAGGCCGCCGCCATGCCCTTGCCGTCCGCAATTCCGCCGGCCGCGACCATTGGGATATTGGTCTGCCGCCGGATTCCCTGCAACAGCACCAAAGTCGACACTTCCTCGGGATTTTTGAACCCGCCACCTTCGGCGCCTTCGACCACCAGACCGTCAATGCCGGCTTCCACACATTTCATCGCAGCGTCAACGGTAGGAACCGCGTGGTAGACGGTGATACCGGCTTCTTTCAGGGGACCGATAAATTTGGCCGGGCTGCCCGCCGAGGTGGTCACGAATTTCACGCCTGACCCGCAGATATGATCCAGTATAGCAGGATCCTTGAGGAACATGATCGGCAGGTTCACCCCAAATGGTGCATCAGTCAGATCCTTCATCTTTTCGATCTCGGCCATGCAATTTTCGGTTTCGCCGGATGAAGTCTCAATAATCCCCAGACCGCCCGCATTACAGACTGCCGACGCCAGTTGCGAGCGCGCGATCCAGCCCATTGGGGCTTGGACAATCGGATATTTCGCGCCGGTATGTTCGAGAAAACGGTTCATGGATAATCTTTCTTGTCTTTGGCTTCTGGCGCTCAGCCCATCGGGTACATGATTTCCCGGCTGATCTTGTAAATCCGCTTCATCATTTCCGGGCTAAGCTCCAGATCGGCGGCAGCAAAAATCTCGGGAAGTTGATCAGTGTGGGTTGCGCCGACGATGGTCGACGCGACAAAATCATGCTGTTTCGACCAAGCCGTGGCCAGCGTCACCGGCGCAACGCCCAGTTCCTCGGCGATCGCCATGTAGCGCTTGGTCGATTCTTCGCTCTTGGGATTGACGAAGCGCTCGGCCATCTTCTTCTGCCGACCGCCAAGCTTGAGATAGGCCGAGAAACGCGCGCCTTCCGGCGTCGCGCCGTCATTATATTTACCCGACAGGGCTCCACCGGCCAGCGGCGAATATGGAATCAGGCTGACCCCTTCCTGCCGACAGACCTGCGCCAGTTCATCCTCGAACCGGCGGTTGTTCATGCTGAAATTATTCTGGATTGTGCAATAGCGGGTGACGCCCAGCCGTTCAGAAGCTTCGAGCGATTTCATCAGGCCCCAGCTGGTTTCATTGGAACAGCCGATGGCGCGAATTTTCCCTTTGCGAATTTCCTCGTCGAACACTTCCATGGTCTCGTCATAGGCAGTGCCATGATCGGGCCAGTGGGTCTGGTAGAGATCAATATAATCGGTCTGCAGCCGTTTGAGACTGTCGTCGAGCGCCTTGACGATATTGTGACGATCGAGCGCGGTCATGCCGGCCCGCTGCGAAGATTCTATCCAGCCGTGACTTGGACCGGAGACCTTGGTCGCGATGATCAGGCTGTCGCGATCCTTGCCCTTCATCCAGCGACCGACGATCTTCTCGGTCTCCCCTGCCCATTCCCGCTTGGGGGGCACCGGGTAATTTTCCGCCGTGTCGAAAAAGTTGATCCCGGCCTCAACCGATTCGTCCATGATCCTGTGCGACATCGCTTCGTTCGCGCCACTGCCAAAGGTCATGGTGCCCATGCAGATTTCGGATACATATATCGGGCTACGACCCAGACGGCGTTTTTTCATGAAAATATCTCCGGGAGTTCGAACGTTGGATTAACTGTAAGGTTAAACATCATAGCTCGCACGGGTTGCAAAACGCAATCCAATTTCTCTGGTCGCTAGCCGGCTTGCCCGAGAACCAGACAGGCCAGAAACATCAGGAAACCGGCAAAGCGATTTGATCGAAATTTAGCGAGCGCATCTTCGCCATCACTGCTTTTCAACGTCATGACCTGCCACAGGAGATGCAGAGCGATCGGTACGAGCGCGACAAGACCAAGCCATTGGGGACGCAGCATCCAGAATGCGGCGGCCCAACTCACCAGTGCAATGATGTAAAAGGTGAGCACACCGAAGCCTACATTCTCGCCCAGTCGCAGCGCGCTGGAGCGAATCCCGACCAGAGCATCATCCTCGCGGTCTTGCAGCGCGTAGATCGTGTCATAGCCAATCACCCAGAAAATCGAACCGAGATAGAGCAGAACCATAGCCCAGTGAAATTGCGGGTTTATTGCCAGCCAGCCAACCAGCGCGCCCCAGCTGAATACCATCCCGAGCCAAGCCTGTGGCCACCAGGTGATACGCTTCATGAACGGATAGGCGGCGACCAGGGCGAGACTGCCCAGCGCCACCAGCTTTGCGGTTCCGTTGATCTGCAGCCAGACCATCAAACCGATCAAGCACAATATGGCAAGCCACGCCCAAGCAGCTTTCAGCGATGTTGCACCACTCGCCAAGGGCCGCGAACGGGTTCGCTCCACCTGACGGTCAAGATCGCGGTCGACAATATCATTATAGACACAGCCCGCTCCACGCATCGCGACTGATCCGAGCAGCAGCCAAAGCAGCAAGTCCCAACGTTCCACAGCTCCACCGGCAAGGGCCACGCCCCAGGCGCAGGGCCAGAACAGCAGCCACCAGCCGATCGGGCGATCCAGGCGGGCGAGCAGCGCAAAGGGCCGGGCTGCGGTGGGCAGCAGGCCGATGATGCCCTTATGTTCGGAATCGGGGACGATCTGTTCTGAAGGGTTCGACATGATCATCGCTTATCGCCATTTCCCCAATTCGTCATCCTGAACTTGTTTCAGGATCACCCTCGGACAAGAACTTGCTCCCGCAAGAGATGATGAAATAAATTCAGCATGACGAGAAGCAAAGCCAGCGCTAGACAGCAATCATGCCAGCGACACCCGCCTATCCGCCGCACAGTGCACCGCGCCTCTATGTCGATGTCGAGCTGTCCGACGGCGCTGAAATCCGGCTCGACGGCAGCCACGCCCATTATCTGCTCAAGGTCATGCGGATCAAACAGGGCGATCCCATCAAGCTGTTCGATGATCGCACTGGCGAATATCTCGCTCATGTGACGGCGCTTGGCAAACGCGATCTGATCCTGACGATCGATGGCAAGACCCGTGAACGCGAGACTGTCCCCGATCTCTGGCTGTGCACCGCGCCGATCAAGAAAGACCGCTTCAACTGGATCGCCGAAAAAGCGACCGAACTCGGGGTCGACAGGATCATGCCGATACAGACCGAACGCACCCAGAGCCATAACATCAAGGTCGAGAAGCTGCGCGCCCATATGATTGAGGCGGCAGAACAATGCGAACGTACTGCTCTGCCCTCGCTGGATCCGCTGACAAAATTGACCGACATGCTCGAACAATGGCCTTCCGAACGCCATCTTTTCTTTGCCGATGAGCGCATCTATCGAAGCGGGGAAGGCAGCTTCCGCAAGGCGCTGGTCGCTCACGATGGTCCGGCAGCGATCCTGATCGGGCCAGAAGGCGGCTTTTCCGACACCGAAAATGAAATGATCCGCGGCCTTCCCCAGTCGGTCCCGGTTTCGCTCGGTCCGCGTATATTGCGCGCCGATACAGCCGCTCTGGCCGCTGTCAGCCTGTGGATGGCGAGCCGCGGCGACTGGAACCCCGGATAATCGCTGAACTGCCCAAATGGCGTATCTGTGCGAATTGTAAAATCTCTTAATCCCGAAAGCGTTACCGGGATTTTTACCATTTATTCAGTCTATTTTCCTAGAACCGATCAATGAATTTCGGGGTATCAGAATGCAATCATGAGAACGCCACCAGTCGTCTGTGGGTGGCGAAGACTGGTCTATTGCTGCTGTCTGTCTTGATGCTCTTGGCGCTTTCATCGGAAACAAGAGCGCAAACGACGACAACCTACATCAATACCACGACCGCCGCGATCAATGGGTCAACCACCTGTACCGCTCCGCTCGTCCGCAACTTCACGGTTGGCACGAGCTATATGGTATCGGATGTGGACCTAGGCTTTATCGCAAGCCACACCTGGCGCGGAGATATCAGCCTGACCCTGCAGTCACCTGCCGGCACCAGAGTCCAGGTGGTTGCGGGAGACACAAGCAGTGGCGGAAGCGCAGACAATCTCAACGTCCGCCTGAACGACGGCGGTACCGAAGTCGTCAACGCGACGAACAGCAATCACAATACCAATAACCCGCCTTATGCCAATAATTTCATCCCCGACGCACCGCTCAGCGCTTTCAATGGAGAAGATTCGCTCGGTACATGGCGGCTTGAAATTTGCGATGGATTTTCAGGATCTGATAACGGCACATTTCGCCGCGCTGATTTGTTCCTGACCAGCGCGCCCGCTAATTATGCGGATCTGTCGCTGACCAAAAGCTTTGGTGCAACTTCGGCCAATACCGGTCGATATACGCTGTCGGTGACCAACGCCGCCGCCTCGACATTGTCGGCCACGGGCGTAACCGTGAGTGACACGTTGCCGAGTGGTGTCACGCTGACCGGCACTGCGGGTACCGGTACATATAGCGGTGGTATCTGGACCTTGGGAACGACCATTGCCCCAGGGCAAACGCTGTCAATTGATCTCGACGTCAACATCACGGCAACATCGGGGACGATCACCAATGTCGCACAAATTCGCTCGTCTTCCGTGGTGGATATTGATTCAACCCCCAATAACGGCGTGACCAGCGAAGATGACTATGCCAGTGTCAGCTTCACTGCGGGCGGGCGCATAGCCGGCTATGTGCCCTCTCTCACGTCAATATGCCCTATTTCCGACCAGTTGAATTTCAGCTGGGCCGCACCGACGACATGGTCACCATCAGGGTCGCTCAATCATGGTTATAGCGTCACCGGTCTTGGCAATATCACTTTTGGCGTCACACCGCCAACCAGCGGTTTCACCACCAGCACGCCGGAAATAAACACGGCCAACACAGGCGGCGGAGCATCGGACACACGGGCGCTGTATTTTTACATGAGTAACGGCGATGAGACGCAATCCGGCGTCGTGACCCTCACCTTGCCAACAGCCGTACCAGGCCTTCAGTTCAAGATGTTTGATATCGACTATGCGGCCAATCAGTTCACCGACAAGGTAACCGTCACCGGCACCTATAACGGCGCAACCGTTTTTCCGACATTATCGAACAACACGGCCAATTACGTGAGCGGCAACAGTGTTATTGGCGATGGCGCATCGGGCGCAACCGATCCGTTCGGGAATGTCGTGGTGACCTTTACGTCTCCTGTCGACTCGGTCACCGTGGAATATGGCAATCATACACCAACCACACCGACTGCGTCGGGCAATCAGGCCATGTCGATTCACGATTTCACATTCTGCCGGCCAACCACAACCTTGAGTGTCACCAAGATCAGTTCGATCATCAGCGACCCGGTCAACGGCACCACAAATCCGAAACGCATTCCCGGTGCAATTGTCCAATATTGCATCCTGATCAGCAACAGCGGGGCAGCCCAGGCGGATGCCGTTGTCGCAACCGATAGTCTTAGCGGGCCTTTCACCTACACGCCGGGAACAATGAGGAGCGGCAGCAATTGTGGAGCAGCCGCTACCGTGGAAGATGACAATGCAAGCGGAGCCGATGAAAACGACCCCTACGGGGCATCATTTGCCGGTTCAACGATCACCGCGAGTGCCGCGACATTGGCACCGGCAAGCAGCTTTGCGCTTACCTTTCGGGTAACCGTAGACTAGCAGCCGCGCTTCAACCGTACCAATATTTCATCCAGTGAAGACAGAAAGCGTGAGCGATCCGTTTTGCTGAAGGGAGCCGGACCACCGATATTTTCTGTCCCCATCCCGGCACGCAGGTCGGCCATGATTGCGCGCGTCGCCACCGCCGCTCCGATAGAGTCGGCGGTAAAGGGCTTGCCGTTGGATGCCACGACCGCCGCGCCCGCCTTCACGCAGCGATCCGCAAGCAAAATATCGGAGGTCACCACCACCGTGCGGGCATTGGTGCGCTCCGCAATATAGTCATCAGCTGCATCAAAAGCGTCGCTGACCACCACCCTGCTGATCAGCGGATGGATCGGCACCCGAAACGCGCTGTTGCTGACAATCACCACCGCCACGCCGTGGCGATCCGCAACCCGGTAAATTTCATCCTTCACCGGGCAGGCATCCGCATCAACCAATATCTGAATGGCGCTGGTCATCGAAAAGATCAGTCAGCTTTGGGTCTGCCGGATTTTCCACCGTCAAACGAACGCTTTCCGCGATGCGGCTTCTTACCACCCCCACCGGATTTATCTTTCGAGCCGGATTTGCGATCACCCTTGTGGTCGGATTTATTCTTGAACCCGCCACCAAAGTCACGCTTTGCTCCGCCGCCATCGGAACCGCTTTCGCCTTCCGGCTTGCGCTTCTGATAAGGTTTGCCGCCGCCACCCGGTTTATCACCAAATTTCTTGTCGCCAAATTTGTTCTTGCCGAACTTCTTGCCGCCAAATTTCTTGCTGGCATTGCTGTAATCACGCTTGCCGCCACCATTGTCACCACGTCCGCCTTTGCGGTTGCGCTTGGCTGCATCACGCGGCTTTCCTTCAAACTGGGTGATCACAATATCATCGGTATCATCCCCGCCGGATTCTCTTTTCTCGGCAATGGCAGCGGTGAATTTGTCCACCACTCGCCGCGGGATTTCGAACAAGGTGTCGTCGCCGTTGATCCGGATCGCACCGATTTCATTCTTGGTGATATGACCCCGACGGCACAAAACCGGCAACAGCCAGCGGGCATCTGCGCGCTGGTTATGGCCAACATTCATCTTGAACCAGACCGTATCTTCAAAACCGGGGCGCGGACCACCCTTGGCTGGCTGGGACTGGGCGCCCCGATCGAGCATCTGTTCGGGCGCCGGCATTTTCGCGCGGTGCGATTGCACCAGCATCGCGGCGATTTCTTCCGGCGTTTTTTCTGCCATCAGACGTTTCGCCAATTCCATGTCGTCTTCATCGATTTCTACCGGCTGCAACAATGTTTCGATCAGCCGTTCAGCATCATTTTTGCGAATGTCGGCGCGTGTCGGCGCATCTTTCCATTCAGCATTGATCTTCGCGCCGCGCAGCATGGATTCGACCCGTTTGCGCCGCTGGTAGGGTACGATAATAACCGCAGTACCTTTTTTTCCGGCTCGACCGGTTCGGCCAGACCGATGCTGCAGGGTTTCTGCATCGCGCGGCATGTCGACATGCACAACAAGGCTCAACGTCGGCAAATCAAGGCCACGGGCAGCGACATCGGTTGCCACACAGACGCGCGCACGCTTGCTCCGCAGGGCCTGCATGGCCTGATTGCGTTCGCTCTGCGTATGCTCGCCCGAAAGCGCCACAGCACTGAAACCGCGATCGACAAGACTGGCGTGCAAACGGCGCACTGCCTCGCGCGTGGCGCAGAACAGCATCGCCGACTCCGCTTCATGAAAACGCAGCAGATTGACCACTGCATTCTCGGTGTCGGCGGGAGCAACCGTGATTGCCTGATAGGCGATATCGCCATGACCACGATCTTCGCCGACGGTGGAAATGCGCAGCGCGTCATTCTGATAGCGTTTGGCGAGCGATACAATCGACTTTGGCATGGTTGCCGAGAACAGCAAAGTTCTCCGCTCCTCGCCGGTAGCGTCGAGAATTTCCTCGAGATCTTCGCGGAAGCCCATGTCGAGCATTTCGTCCGCTTCATCGAGCACCACTGCACGCAATTTCGACAGGTCAAGCGCGCCCCGCTCCAGATGGTCGCGCAACCGGCCGGGCGTGCCAACAATGACATGCGCGCCGCGCCGCAGGGTCCGGCGCTCTTTCGAAGCATCCATGCCGCCGACACAGGTCGCGATCTGCGCTCCCGCAGGCTGATAAAGCCAAGTCAGCTCGCGGCTTACCTGAAGTGCCAACTCCCGGGTTGGCGCGATCACCAGCGCCAGCGGCTCGACCAGAAACGGAAAACGCCCGTTGTCGTCGAGCAATTGCGGCGCCATCGCCAGACCGAAGGCGACAGTCTTGCCGGAACCGGTCTGGGCAGACACGATCAGGTCGCGGCCATCCGCTTCCGGTTCCAGCACAGCAGCCTGGACCGGTGTCGGCTTGTCATATTCGTGCGCCGCAAGCGCCTCGGCGAGAAGCGGAGATAATGTCGAGAAAGGCATAATATTTATATTCCGTGGCAAATGTGAAAGCCGCGCGGAACTGCCAGTCGCCTGCGGTTTATGAAGAATATCTTGTTGTTAAACGGTCTGCGCTGGGGATCATATTGCCTTGCCGGCAGCATGGCCACTCGCCCAAGCCCACTGAAAATTATAGCCACCGAGCCAGCCGGTAACATCAACAGCTTCGCCAATAGCATAAAAACCGGGCACTTGCCTAGCTTCCATATTTTTCGATGAAAGTTCGCCGGTGCTGACCCCGCCAGCCGTGACTTCGGCCTTGGCAAAACCTTCTGTACCATTGGGCATGAATCGCCAATGGGAGAGACGCCGTGCCGCCTCATCCAGTTTCTTGTCGGTCAGGTTGCCCAATTCCCCCTCAAGCGCGATTCGCTCGATCAGCGTTTCGGCCAGACGCGTGGGCAAATGGGCATTGATCGCCTTTTTTAGCGATAGCCGCGGCAATTGCCTCTTCGCCTGAGTCAGCCAGTCACCCGGCAAATCGGGCATAAAATCGATTTCGACCGATTCGCCATGTTGCCAATAGGACGAAATTTGCAGGATCGCCGGCCCCGACAAGCCCCTGTGCGTAAACAGCGCGGCTTCCCGAAATACCGTTTTTCCACACCGTGCAATAACCGGTGCCGAGACGCCGGACAGCTCCCGGAACAGGGTTTCTTCCCCGCCCAGGGTCAACGGCACAAGGGCTGGTCGCGGCTCAACAATTTTCAAACCGAATTGCCGCGCCAGATCATAGGCGAACCCGGTCGCCCCCATTTTCGGGATCGATGGCCCGCCGGTGGCAACCACAAGCGAAGGCGCAAATACGGTCTCTCCACCATATTCAACGCGATAGCGACCATCACTATGGCCGATATCGGTTATAGCCTTACCCAGCGACAGGCTGACCGTGTCGACCGGGCACTCGTCCATGAGCATCGCGACAATCTGTCTGGCGGAACCGTCACAGAAGAGCTGCCCCAACGTCTTTTCGTGCCATTTGATGCCGTAGCGATCAACCAGAGCAATAAAATCATTGGCGGAATAGCGACTCAGGGCCGATTTCGCAAAATGCCTGTTCTGCGACAGATAGCGATCCGGCGCAGTGCCAATATTGGTAAAATTACAACGCCCGCCACCAGAGATCAGGATTTTTTTGCCCGGCTCGTCAGCGTGATCGATCAGGAGAATCTTCCGCCCACGCTGGCCGGCAACGGCAGCACACATCAAACCGGCCCCGCCAGCACCGAGGATTATCGCATCATAATGGATGGGGACTTTGCGCATGGATTAGCGCAACAGTTTTTTCGCCAACGCTCTGCCTGAGCCGGTTTTTAGATATTTTTCGAATGCCACAGCCGTATTTTCATTCCTGAAAAAATGATATGAAACTAGCTCCCACGGCTTGAATTTGGCCGTGTGCTTCGATTTTCCGCAATTGTGATCCCGCAGACGTTTTTCGACATCTTCGGTAAGGCCGGAATAATATTGATCAGGATGTGCAATGCTTTGAATGATGTAAACAAAATGCATGCTGGGTCCTCCTACGCTCTTCGAGCTTCGGCGGACAGCCTTCGCTAAAGCTACTAGCTGGCTTGCCAGCCGTAGCTTTAGCGAAGGCTGGTGGAGCCTAGCGGGATCGAACCGCTGACCTCTTCGCTGCCAGCGAAGCGCTCTCCCAGCTGAGCTAAGGCCCCATATGAAGAGCGCCTTTAATCCAAGCGCTCTTCAAAAAGCAAATCAAAAATTAGGTCTCGTCTGGTTCGTCGTCGCCTTTGCCTTTGCTGACGCCCAAATCGTCGTCACCACCAAGATCGACTTCGTTGTCCGGCGATGGTTCGTCATCGTCAATGTTGACGTCCAGATCATCATCATCCACCGTGTCCTCTTCCTTCTTCGCATCCTTCTTCGGCGCGGCTTCGAAAGGCATCGGCTGTTTGGATTTCAGGACGGCTTCGGGAACAAAGCTTTCCCCGCATTCAATACAGGTCGCCGGGTCTTCTTTGCCCAGATCGTAAAAGCGCGTTCCACATTTCGGGCATGTGCGTTTTGTGCCCCATTCCGGTTTAACCATGGCTGGTGTCCAAATCCTGTCTAAATCAATTCGTTGATAGGTAAGTCCGCTATGCAGCGATTCAAGTTTTATCTAAATCAGCCGCGAAATCCGGCGCGCCTTGCCATAGCTTTGCTGCGCTGTCAAAAGCCGTTTGATATTCTTGCACGAATCATTTGTGCGTTCCGCTAACAAAGCTCTGACATGACCAGTAAATCTCTTCAGCCAGTCACGTTCAAACCGTCTGGCCCTCTTGCCGGGAATATTTCCGTCCCCGGCGACAAATCAATTTCGCACCGGGCGCTGATTTTTTCAGCGCTGGCCGTCGGCAAAAGCCGGATTACCGGCTTGCTGGAAGGCGAAGATGTCCTCGCAACCGCCGATGCCTTGCGGGCAATGGGGGCCAGGATAGAAAAAAAGGGAGATGCCTGGACAGTATATGGCGTGGGCGTTGGCGGCCTCATGCAGCCTGACAACGCATTCGACATGGGCAATAGCGGAACATCGACGCGATTGCTTATGGGTCTGGTCGCCTCGCACGGGATCAGCGCAACCTTCATCGGCGACGCGAGTCTGACAAAGCGCCCGATGGGCCGGGTCATCGAACCACTTTCCCAAATGGGCACAGATATTCGGGCACGCGAGACATCGGATCACAAAGCCTGTCTGCCGCTTACAGTCAGAGGCATTTGTCCTGCGATACCGATTGAGTATCGCCTGCCCGTGGCATCTGCACAGGTTAAGTCCGCAATTCTGCTCGCCGGCCTCAACACGCCCGGTATTACCCGAATCGTCGAACCGGTACTGACACGAGATCACAGCGAAACGATGCTCAAGGGTTTCGGAGCGGAAATCAGCGTCGAAACAGACGCCGAAGGCTGCCGGGTCATTTCATTGACCGGTGAAGCGGAACTGGAACCCCAGACGATCAAAGTGCCTGGAGATCCTTCTTCCGCTGCTTTTCTGGTGGTCGCAGCGCTGATCGTTCCGGGATCCGATATCCTTATCGAAAATGTCGGCATCAATCCCACGCGCGCCGGATTGTTCGATCTGTTGCAACAGATGGGCGGAGACATCCGCTTCAAGAAAAGACGCACGGTTGGCGGCGAACCGGTTGCCGACATTCACGTTAAACATGGTCCGCTCACCGGCATCGACGTGCCCGCTGATATTGCGCCCAGCATGATCGACGAGTTCCCTATCCTGTTTGTCGCAGCGGCCACCGCCAGCGGACAAACAACAACCTGCGGCCTGCATGAATTGCGAATCAAGGAGTCCGACCGGCTGGCACAAATGGCAAAAGGCCTCACAATGCTTGGTGTCCAACTGACCGAAAAGGAAGATGGCCTGACAATCGGGGGCAGCGGCGGAAAACCGTTACCCGGCGGCAAACCCAGACCAGTGATAGAAACCGCGCTCGACCATCGTATCGCCATGAGTTTCGCGATCGCAGGTCTTGTGACAAAATCCGGCCTTGCGGTCGATGATATCCGGCCGGTGCAAACCAGCTTCCCCGGGTTTCAGAATCTTTTGGCGAGCCTGGCATCCTGATGATTGATGGATTTTCGGCAAATGTCATCGGCATATTGGGCAGCATTCTGATCGTCTGCGCCTATGCCTATAATGTCTATGCCAAAGAGGTGACCCCATTCCTATATAACGGCTCCAACCTGGCTGGCGCTCTTTTGCTCACCATCTCTCTGATGGTGCATTTCAACCTGGCGTCATTTCTGCTTGAGATCGTCTGGATTACAATCGCGATTGGCGGTCTTTGGAAAGCCTATCGGAACCATGCGAGGCAAAAATCATGATTATCGCCGTTGATGGCCCCACTGCTTCGGGCAAAGGCACGATATCCAGACAATTGGCGAAGCATTTTGCCCTGCCCTTTCTCGACACAGGCCTGCTCTATCGTGCGGTCGGCTGGACACTCAGGGAACGGGGCGGAGACGCGGACAAGCCCGCCGATGCGCTTGCGGCCTGCCAGTTTGACAACGCCTTGCTCGACAATCCGGCCCTGCGCAGCGAAGTCGTCGGCGGTCTGGCCAGCCGTGTCTCGGTTCACCCGGAAGTCAGAATAGCTCTCGACAAACGCCAAAAGGATTTTGCTCACCAACCCGGCGGTGCGGTGCTTGATGGCCGGGATATAGGAACGGTCATAGCCCCGGATGCCGACGTAAAACTGTTCGTAACGGCCTCATCCGACGCACGCGCGGTGCGCCGGTTCGAGGAAATGAAGCGCCGCGGCGAGCCCGCCAATTTCGATGACATTCTGGCTGACATTTTGCGGCGTGACGAACGCGACCAGAATCGCGCCACGGCACCGCTCAAGCCCGCCGAAGATGCGGACTTGCTTGATACGACCGATTTGACTATAGACGCCGCCATTCAGCAGGCGATTGCCTTGGTGAATGCGAAGACAAGCGGCCGGCGCGACAAAGATCCGGCATAGCAGACAAATGGTGCGCAAGACGGGTTGGTAGATAACCGGCTCGGCTTTGGCGCAGCTTTTGGCATTTCTGCCTGTTCTCGCATACATCAAATATTTGGCAGTTATCTGGGGGATGTGGCGGTCACATGAGGTGGTCGTTGCAATTTTGGTCCAAGACCGGCGGAACCAACCGCCTGGCCAGAAAAATTGACTATCAAGGATTGAACCATATGGCCTCAACGGCATTTCCGACCCGCGACGATTTCGCGGCAATGTTAAACGAATCACTCGGTGGCGAAGATCAGGGCTTTGAAGGCCGCGTCGTCAAAGGCACCGTAACCGGCATCGAAAACGACATGGCTGTCATCGATGTAGGATTGAAATCAGAAGGCCGTGTTGCGCTGCGCGAATTCGCCGCTCCCGGTCAAAAAGCCGACATTTCCATTGGTGACGAAGTCGAAGTCTATGTCGACCGCATCGAAAATGTGAACGGCGAAGCCATGCTGTCCCGCGACCGCGCCCGTCGCGAAGCAAGCTGGGACAAGCTTGAAAAAGAATATGACGACGGCAACCGCGTCGAAGGCGTTATCTTCGGTCGTGTCAAAGGCGGCTTTACGGTTGACCTTGATGGCGCCGTGGCCTTCCTGCCCGGCAGCCAGGTCGATGTCCGCCCCGTACGCGACGTCACGCCATTGATGGACATCACCCAGCCTTTCCAGATCCTCAAGATGGATCGCAAGCGCGGCAATATCGTTGTTTCGCGTCGTGCCATCCTCGAAGAAACCCGCGCCGAACAGCGTTCGGGTCTCATCGAATCCCTGGCTGAAGGTCAGGTCACCGAAGGCGTCGTCAAGAATATCACCGATTATGGTGCGTTCGTTGATCTTGGCGGTATCGATGGCCTGCTCCATGTTACCGATCTCAGCTACAAGCGGGTCAATCACCCGAACGAGATGATCAACATCGGCGATACGCTGAAAGTCCAGATCATCAAGATCAACAAAGACACGCAGCGTATCTCGCTTGGCATGAAACAGCTGGAAAGCGATCCCTGGGATAGCGCAACCGAGAAATATGCGGTTGGCACCAAGCTTACCGGTTCGGTCACCAACATCACCGAATATGGCGCTTTCGTCGAACTGGAACCAGGCATCGAAGGCCTTGTCCACGTTTCCGAAATGAGCTGGACCAAGAAGAACGTCCATCCGGGCAAGATCGTTTCCACCTCGCAGGAAGTGGAAGTCATCGTTCTCGAGGTCGATACCGAGAAACGCCGTATTTCGCTTGGCCTCAAACAGGCTCAGTCCAACCCATGGACCGACTTTGCGGATACGCACCCGGTCGGCAGCACGGTTGAAGGCGAAGTCAAGAACGCAACCGAATTCGGTCTGTTCATCGGCCTTGAAGGCGACGTCGACGGCATGGTTCACATGTCCGATATCGCTTGGGGCATCTCCGGCGAAGACGCGCTCAACCTCCACCATAAGGGTGAGCAGGTTAAAGCCATCGTTCTCGATATCGATGTTGACAAAGAACGTATCTCGCTTGGCATGAAGCAGCTTGAAAAAGGTGCGCCTGCCATGGGTGGTGCCGATACGGGCGGCCTCAAGAAAGGCTCCGTGGCGACGGTCACCGTTCTCGAAGTTCGCGACGGCGGCCTCGAAGTCCAGATGGGCGACGACGGCGCAACCGGCTTCATCAAGCGCAGCGATCTGGGCCGCGACCGCGACGAACAGCGTCCGGACCGTTTCCAGGTTGGTCAGAAGCTCGATGCGATGATCACCGGTTTCGACCGTTCCAAGAAACCGAACTTCTCGATCAAGGCGCATCAGCTGGCAGAAGAGAAGCAGGCTGTGGAACAGTTCGGTTCAACCGATTCCGGTGCGAGCCTCGGCGACATCCTCGGCGAAGCGCTGAAAAAGAAAGAAGAATAGTTTCTTCAACCACAAGACGAAATGACAAGAAAGCCCTCCCCTTGATCGGGGCGGGCTTTTTCATTGCCAGCTCCCATTTTGGGGCAAATCTTGCAACGCTCCCAAAGCCATTGAAAAGGGACATGATTTCTGGCATCTATAGGGTGTAAATGACATCAGACTTCAAGGCTCTTAGAGTCTTTGCTGCATGAATTTTCGGGATTTCCCGGGAATCGGAAAGGTGCACCGATGATACGTTCTGAACTATTGGAAAAACTTGCCGAAGAGAATCCGGAATTGAAACCGGATGAAATCGAAAAAATCGTCGACCTGTTTTTCAATCAGATCAGCCAGAAACTGGCTGACGGTGGTCGCGTAGAACTGCGCGGTTTTGGCGCTTTCTCGACACGCCAGCGGAAACCACGTACGGGCCGCAATCCGCGCACCGGTGAATCAGTGGAGGTTCCTGCCAAGCGAGTGCCTTATTTCAAGCCTGGCAAAGAAATCCGCGAGCGGCTGAACAAAGGCTAATCCTCAAAATTTTCCGACATTATTCGTCTATGCACTTGACCGGGGACGCGCAATAATGCTTGTCGACAATATCCGACGAAAGTCGGCCCTACCGGTGCGGACGTGGCGAAATGGTAGACGCAGCAGACTTAAAATCTGCTATCCGAAATGGGTGTGCGGGTTCGAGTCCCGCCGTCCGCACCAGTTTAAGACAAGCCGCTTGCCCGAACCGCATAATTGAGCAAGATATCCAGACGACAGCGACCGGTTATCCCACTAATAATATTATCGGAGCCACCCCATGCTCAGCCCGATCATCATAGCAGCCATTCTCTGGGCTATCATCCTCGCGGGTGCCGGCAGCCTGCTGACCGATATCGGCCCCTGGTATCGCGAGCTTGAAAAACCCGCATGGCAACCACCAGACTGGCTATTTGGACCAATATGGATGATCATTCTCGGGCTAGCAGCCTGGGCGGGGATATTGTCGTGGGATCAAACCAGTGGCCAGTCCGAACAAGCGATCCTGATTGCCATCTACGGGGCCAATTTTCTGTTCCATCTACTCTGGTCCCCCCTGTTCTTCAAATATCAGCGACCAGACTGGGCCCTGATCGAGGTCGTGTTTCTGTGGTTATCGGTTACCGCAATGCTGGCCATGACCTGGAGTCTGGCTCCGCTGGCGGGGATGATGGTCCTGCCCTATTTCCTCTGGGTCATGTTTGCCGCGCTGCTCAATGCGAAAATCGTGCAGTTGAACGCACCATTTGGCTGACCAAGGGGGAAGCAAAAGAGTTCCGCTTTGTCCCAACAGCAAAAGCATCTAGACAAGCGACATGCGATATCTCGCCCTTCTCTTTCCATTGCTGTTGCTGATATCCTGCGCCAGCGATCCCGCGGTCGACACCGCGCCCGGGCCAGAACAGATTGTCCGGTTGTCCGATTCGGAGATCAAGGGACTCGACCCGCAAGAAGTCTCAGACCTGTCATCGCTCCGCGTGGCAGCCGACCAGTTCGAGGGGTTGACCCGTCTGGGGGCCAGAGGAGAGCCGGAACCGGGTCTCGCTGAAGACTGGAAAGTCTCGCCGGACGGACTGACCTGGACCTTTGCTGTGCGAAAGAATCTGCGATTTTCCGATGGTACCGCTTTTGACGCGACGCTGTTTCCCGCCCTGTTGCAACGCCTGCGTGCGCCGGAAACGGCTGCGGCTACAAAGACCCTGTTCGGTAATATCGTGGCAATCAAGGCCCCCGACGACCATAGCGTGATCGCAACCCTCGCCGCTCCTGACCCGTATCTGCCCGCTCTGTTGGCGCATCCGGCGATGGCGGCCATTCCGCTCCATCGGATCGACAAGGTCGGGGGCAGATGGACTTCGGAACGCCCGATGGTCACAAGCGGCCCGTATCGCTTGGCCCAGTGGAAGCTGAATGACCACGCCCTGCTGACGCGCAATCCCGAATGGCATGACGAAGCCGCAGCGATCGCAACCATCATCTGGAAACCAATGGATGACAGTCTTTCCGCCATGCGCCTGTTCCTGTCCGGTGGCGCGGATATTGCCGCGGATTATCCGGCAAGTCGCCATCAGTGGCTGCAGGGAAACCATCCCTCCGCCGCCCATAGCGTGCCTTATCTCGGCAGCTATTATTTTGCTTTCAACACCCGGGTGCCGCCCTTTGACGACCGCCGGGTCAGGACCGCATTGTCGATGGCTGTCGAACGTGAGTGGATCGCCGACAAGGTGATCGGTATCGGCAATATCCCCGCCTGGGGATTATTGCCACCCGGTCTGGCCGGACCGAAATCTGCCAAGCCCGTTTGGGCAGACTGGCCGCGAGAGAAACGTTTGCGCAAGGCCCGCGCATTGCTGGATGAGGCCGGCTATGGACCAAAGAACCCGCTGCGGTTTGAAATCCGTTTCAACAGTTCGGCGGAACATCGCAGAGTGGCTGTCGCGATGGCGGCGATGTGGAAACCGCTGGCGGTCGAGGCAAGCCTTTTCAACAGCGAAGCCGCGCTGCATTTTGCTGCGCTCCGGCGGCATGAATTCGCATTGTCGCGGTCTGGCTGGATCGCCGACCTCCCGACGCCGGAAAATTTCCTGCTTGTTCATCAGCAGGCGAATGGCGGTGGTAATTATTCCGGCTATGACAATCCGGACTATGATCGGATGCTGGCCCGGGCAATCGCCGAACCGGATCCGTCGCGGCGTCAGATATTGATGCGCAGCGCGGAAGCGCTGTTGATCAAGGACATGCCGATTCTGCCACTCTATTTCTACGTTACCCGCAGTCTGGTGGCCAAGCGCATTGCAGGATGGGAAGATAATATTTCCAATGTGCATCCCAGCCGGACTCTGCGTATAAAGCCGTGATGATTCCCTGTTCGGCATTCCGATTGAAAACTGTCGCAGCAGCGCTGGCAATGACATTGCTGGCGGCCTGCAGTTTTGTCGAAGACGAAGACCAGGTGCGTGTCACTGTGATTGAGGATGGCTCAACCAAGATAAATCCCGTCGGGATCCGGTTGAACTTTGCCTCGGCGACGATGCGCGCGGCAATCGCCAAAGGCTTGGTCGGACTGGATGAAGAAGGGCGTGTGGTGCCAGCGCTTGCCGCCCGCTGGATCGTTTCCGACGATGGCCTCAGCTATATTTTCCGCCTGTTTGATGCGAAATGGGATGATGGCCGCCAGATTACCGCCGAGCGGGTCGCCCGCCTGCTGCGCGAACGTTTTTCCGAACTTCGCAAAAGCAGATTGCAAGATGACGTCTCGGTAGTCGACGAAGTGGTCTCGATGACCGGACGGGTGGTCGAGATCAGACTGGATGCACCACATCCCAATTTCCTGCAGTTGCTTGCTCAACCGGAAATGGGCCTGTTCCGTGTCGGCCATGGCGCTGGCCCAATGCGTTTGCTCAGCGAAGGCGATGACATCAAGCTCAGTCGCTTTGACGAACCTTCGCAGGAGGCAAAAGACGAAGACGAAGATGATAATGATGATGACCGCTGGGTGTCCTTGCGCGCCGAGCGGGCCGCTGCCGCCATCGCCCGCTATCGGGCCGGTGGCGTACAAGTGGTTCTGAATGGCAAATATCACCACCTGCCGCTGGTCGATGCGGCAGACATCAGCAGCGGGGACCTGCGTCTCGACCCGGTCGCCGGTCTGTTCGGGTTGCGTTTCATCCGCGCCGATGGTTTCTGGGCGGTTCCGGACAATCGCGAGATTTTGGCGATGGCTATCAATCGGCCTGCGCTGCTAACCTCTTTCCCGGGCGTCAGTGCCTGGCAGAGCCGGTTGAAGATGATCCCCGAAGCGCTCGACGTCGAGGGGATTAATACCTATCCCGACTGGGCGAGCATGACCATGCAGGAGCGGGTCGCCTTCGCCAGGGACCATGTCGCGCGATGGAAGGCTTCGGAAGGAGCGATCACCCCGCTGACCATTGCACTGCTCGACGTGGCTGGCGCAGATATCCTGTTCAAGCGTATCCAGGCTGATCTGAGAAGAGTGGGACTGGACGCGAAAAAAGTCGGTATCAACGCGGACGCCGATGTGGAGTTGCTCGACGAGATTGCACCCTATGATAGCGCGCAATGGTTTTTGAAACAGTTCACCTGTGCAAAAACCCAGATCTGCCTGAACGACGCCGATGCAAGAATCAGCGAAGCCGACGCAGCAACCAATTTGCAGATCAAGGCCAGGCTTTATGCCGAGGTGGAGAAAATCCTGGTTGAACATTATAATTTCATTCCGATCGCGGTTCCCATCCGCTGGTCGATAGCGAGAACCGGGCAGCGCGGATTTGCGGTCAATGCACGCGGCTGGCATCCATTGAATACGCTGGTGGGTATACCTATATCATAACTGTAGTAGCTGCATAAAACAGGGAGGCCCCATGGCCATTTCCGAAGAACAGTTAAAACGTCTGGCCGAACAATTGCCCGACGTCAGCCGCGATCCGCAATCTGTGCGCAACCGTGTCGAGGCGATGGAAAAAGTACTGGAGCGAGCCTTCGTGATTCCGGGCGTCAATCGGCCGATCGGGATGGATTCGATCGTCGGGCTGATTCCGGTCGTGGGTGATATCGCCACCGCGCTGATGGGCGCCTATATCGTCTGGGAAGCCCGCAATCTGGGTATGTCCAAGCTGCAATTGACCCGCATGGCGGCCAATGTCGGTATTGACACCGCCCTCGGGGCGATCCCCTTCGCGGGTGACGTGTTCGACTTTTTCTGGCGCTCGAACACAAAGAATCTGAAGATCATCCGCAAGCATCTCGACAAGCATCACCCGGGCACGCGGACGATTGAAGGCTAGGCCAGTGCACGGCATCGGCGGTGGAGTCCGATATTCTAGCCCCCGCGCCAGATCTTGACCGGCACATCCGACGAGACCGACCGCATATAGGCCGGACAGCGTTGCGGCCGGAAATTTTTGCCGAGACAAAGTTTGACTTCCTGCAACCAGCCGCGCTGGTTTACCTTCAAGCGCATCATATCAGGCATCACGCCATCATTCGCCGCAGCAAAGGCATTACGAAACTGCCCCGCAGTCAGGGGTTTGCGCGACAGCCGATCCATATCGGGAAAGCGTACGGCATCGAACATGATCCGCGACACCCGGAAATAGGTTTCCGGACGCTTGGTCATGCAGGTCCCGTGCTTCGCCCATTCATGCGCCATCATCCTGGTGGTCGGCATCATGCAGAAATTGCGCTTGATCACCGCAGGCGGGAGCGCTCTGGTGGGCGCGCAATATTGCGGATAGGCGGGCCCGCGCGTGTCGGGCCACAGGCCGTGGAGAATGAATCCGAAGCTGCCGTCATCGCCGCTGCACTGCGTCTTGTCGCGACGGCTGTCCTTGCGGGTGCGGCAATATTCCGGCGACCAGCTGAGCGCGAGCGTGTAGCTGGTGACGGGCTTGATCCGGCGCGGCTCGGAGGCGGGCTTGCGTTCAGCCGGGGCGCTGAGGCCGAATGGGGGGCGGCATTGGTAGGACTGGGCCTGGGCGGAGGTCGCCGCCATCGCCAAGAACAGGAATAAAACCGCTCGTTGCCCCAGCGAAGGCTGGGGCCTAACCCGAGTTTCATGTAGCACCCACGATTGCCCTGGATCCCGGCCTTCGCCGAGATCGCGATTACTAAACCTGCTCAAAATCCAGCCCGATATCGGCCGCTGGCGCACTCTGTGTGAGCCTTCCCACCGAAATAAAGTCCACCCCGGTCTCCGCCTTGTCGCGGATCGTTTCCAGCGTCACGCCACCGCTCGCCTCTACCGGTACGCGGCCACCGATCAGCGTTACTGCACCGCGCAGGTTCGCCGGTTCCATATTGTCGAGCAGCAAATCGGTGGCTCCAGCGGCCAGCGCCGGTTCGATCTGGTCGATACGATCGACTTCGCAAATGATTTTTTCTACACCCGCTTCCCTCGCCCGCCGCACCGCTTCGCCGACCGATCCGGCAACCGCAACATGGTTGTCCTTGATCATCGCTGCGTCCCACAGACCCATGCGGTGATTCTGCGCCCCGCCCATCCGCGTCGCATATTTCTCCAGCACCCGCAGGCCCGGTATGGTCTTGCGCGTGTCGAGCAATATGCAGCCGGTCCCGGCTATCCGGCGGACATAATCATTGGTCATGGTCGATATACCGGTCAGATGCTGCACCGTATTCAGCGCGCTGCGCTCCGCGGTCAGCATCGCCCGGCCCTTGCCCCTGATCCGCATGATATCCGTGCCAGCCGCGACCGCTTGGCCTTCGGCGACGAGGATTTCAATCTCAACCTCCGGGTCCAGATAGCGGAAAAAGGCTTCCGCAATCGGCAGCCCGGCAATCACCGCATCAACGCGGCTGTCCATCACGCCGGAGAACATGGCATCGGCAGGAATAACCGTTTCGGACGTTACATCCTTGCCCCCTTCCCCGAGCGGCGCGCCGAGATCTTCGGCGAGGGTGGATTGCACAAAAGCAGTGAGGTCGAAGCGGTCTAGGGTAAAGGTCATATGTTTACCCCTCATGCGCCAGATCAGTCGGCCCCAGGTCCCCCTGCCCGACCGTTGCGCTGGCCATTTCCATCATCTTGTCGATTGACTTGCGGGCCTGCAGGCGTAGTTCCTCGTCCATCTCGATGCGGGGCTCCAGGTCACGCAGAGCGATGTAAAGCTTCTCCATCGTGTTGAGCGCCATATAGGGACAGATATTGCAGTTGCAGTTGCCGTCCGCGCCCGGGGCGCCGATGAAATTCTTCTCCGGCACCGCCTTTTCCATCTGGTGGATGATATGCGGTTCGGTGGCGATGATTATCGTGTCGCCTTCAAATGCCTTGGCATATTTCAGGATCGCGCTGGTCGAGCCGACCATGTCCGCGTGATCGAGAATATAGGCGGGGCATTCGGGATGCGCGGCGACCGGTGCACCAGGGTGCTGGGTCTGCAGCTTGAGCAATTCGGTCTCGCTGAACGCTTCGTGGACGATACAAACGCCGGGCCAGAGCAGCATGTCACGGCCGGTTTTTTTGGCGATATAGCCGCCGAGATGCTTGTCCGGACCAAAGATGATCTTCTGGTCGAGCGGGATCTGGGAGAGAATATGTTCCGCCGATGAACTGGTGACGATGATGTCGGAGAGCGCCTTCACCTCGGCCGAGCAATTGATATAGGTCAGCGCAATATGGTCGGGATGCTCATCGCGGAACGCCTTGAACTTGTCCGGCGGACAGCTGTCTTCGAGGCTGCAACCAGCATCCATATCTGGCAGCACGACGATTTTTTCCGGCGACAGGATTTTCGCGGTTTCGGCCATGAATTTCACGCCGCAGAAGGCGATCACATCGGCATCGGTTTCCGCCGCCATTTTCGAAAGTTCAAGACTGTCACCGACGAAATCGGCAATATCCTGAATTTCCGGTTTCTGATAATAATGGGCAAGGATGATCGCATTGCGTTCCTTGCGCAGCTTGTTGATTTCCTCAACAATATCCACTCCGGCCAAGCTGCCACCAATTCCATCACGTGCGTCCATTATTCATTCCTATTTCCTGTTCCGTTTATGTCGAGCTTGTCAAAACATGCTCTTGTCGCCCTTCGTCAGGCTCAGGGCGAACGGAGTTTCTGATTCCCGGGTAGTTTAGGACAAGTCGTCGCCCAAAGGAAATCAATTGCTGATACGGAATTTGACAATCCGGTTGGTCACCTTCTGCTCCGCATCCATCCCGCCCAATATATAATAGTCCTGACCGGCCTTCGCGAGGCCCCGATGATCCATGCTCGGTTCCGCCAGCCGCCCCAGCTCTATCCATTTGTCGGACTTCAGATCATAAGCGAAAAAACCACCCGACGGCTTGGCCGGAACCCCGTCATAGCCAACACCGTCATAATTATAGGGATTGTCACCGCCGCCCGCAAAAATGATCCGCTGGCTGGCCTCATCGCCAATCGACGCCATCCGGTATTTCGCGGACCCAGCATGGGCATCGACCCCGCGCCAGGTAATCTGCGTGGGATTTTCGGGATCAATATCCCCGCGCCAAGTCAGCTTTGCCGCAACAAATTTGCGTTTTCCATCGGCGAATATCGACGCAACGCCATCGGTAAGGATGATAGTATCGCCCGCAATTCCACCGCTGTGACCGAAGACTGGCGTCCCGGGAAAGGCGGTTGCTTCGGTCCAAGCGCCGGTCTGGGTGTCAAACATCTGCACAGTGCTGACATTGCCTTCATCATGCCAGCCGGAGATCAGATAGATGAAGCGATCCTGATATGGCACCGCCAGCATATCATCGACCGGTGTCGGCATATCTGCCTTTTGCTCATAGCGTCCGGTCGCGGGATTGAAGGCGAAGACTTCCGGCGTGGAAAACTCATCGCCATTTGCGGCGACGCTATAGCCACCGAAAATATAGATCTTGCCCGCCACATTCACCGCCGCGCTCGCCAAACGACCTTGCGAAACCGGAACCGGGCTGATGGCCCTGCATGATTGCGTGGCAATCACGCAGGCATAAGTGGCATTACTGGTATCTTTCCAGCTCTTGCCTGCCTTCAGACCATTGAAACTGTACAGGGTCGGACCATCAGGCCCATCGGCAACGGCCACCGCATTATTGGAGATCGGCTCAGGAAGGGCAAAACCCGTAACCTGGGATTCCGGTTCCTTTTGCGCGCGCTGTTCACATCCTGCCAAAGCCATTCCGGCTATCAACATGGCCAATATGCCAGTATAGTTCAGCTTCATTCTGCCTCTCCCCGCTTCTGCTGCTGCTCTGCCAACACCTCCCTGATCGGCCGGGAATAGTCCCAACGCTCCTTATAACGGCTGCGTTCATACGGGAAAAAAGCATCAATTTTCGCTTCCACACCAGCGGCCTGCAGCGGAACCGCAAAATTGTGGCGCACGGCACGGCG
>Ga0209345_10000505_pt1 | contig 49947 bp, 39 predicted proteins | sample Cruoilmetagenom7_FD_187294 | JGI IMG/M metagenome (GOLD analysis project Ga0209345, IMG submission 187294) | Oil polluted marine microbial communities from Coal Oil Point, Santa Barbara, California, USA - Sample 7 (SPAdes) (version 2) | ecosystem: Environmental > Aquatic > Marine > Oil seeps ... | reverse complement strand
CGATCTCGCCCTCCCCCCGACTCCAGCAGACACCATCGACGACACCCCGTCCGTCCTCGACGCCAACAGTGCCGAAATCGGCGGCGGCCTCTACCTCACGCTCCGCGTGGAAGAGATCCTTGTGGAGGTGGAGGGAAAACTGATCTGGAGTGTGCCGAAGACACGCATGTCGATACGGAAAGTTTCTCTTCCGAGTTTTCTTGTGGACGAGCTTGCTGCGTATGTGGCGGGGCAGACCGCGGAGAGTTTGGTGTTTACGAGCCCGGAAGAGAAACCGTTGCGGCGGGCTAACTGGCGGCAGCGGTTCTGGTTGCCTGCGGTTGCGGCGTCGGTGGGGGAGCCGTGTCGGTTTCATGATCTGCGCCATACGCACGCGGCGCTCATGATCGCGGAAGGTACGCATCCAAAAGTATTACAAGCGCGGCTCGGGCATGCGTCGGCGAAGACGACTTTGGATGTGTATGGGCATCTTTTGGATGGTGCGGATGTGGCTGTGGTGGAGACGCTGGGAAGTGTCCGGCAGGACGAGACTACGGATCTTTGATGGACAAAATGCGGACAACGAGAGGAAAAAAATGCCAAATCCAGAAAAAGGAAAGCTAAATATCAGGTCTGACCTGGGGGTTTGTGGGGTGGAGCTAGCCGGACTTGAACCGGCGACTTCCTGCGTGCAAAGCAGACGCTCTACCAGACTGAGCTATAGCCCCGTGTGCAGTGACAATACCGCGTATTTTCTTCTTGTGTTTCTGGTGCTTGCCGCACTTTAGCCTGTGGCGAGGCGGGGGAGACAATTTTTAGGAGTTTTTTATTGGTGGGATTGCTCGGGGCTTGGGGGCTGGTTCGGAGGTTTGGCGAGCTGGGTGTGGGCCGTTTGGGGCGTTGATGTGGCCTGGTGAAGTGGGGCGGTCTGGCTTGGGGCTCTGGTGAAGTGGGGTGGTCGTTGGTTTTGGTGAGGTGTGGTGTTGGGTTGGGCCTGGGTTGTTTGTGTGGGTTGGGCATGGGTGCAGTTTCGGTGGTTGGTTGCGGGTGGTGCACCCATGGGTTTGTGGGGCCGTGTCGGTGAGGTTGGGTTTGTGGTGTTGGGCTGGGCCTGGGTTGTTTGTGTGGGTTGAGCCTGGGTGCAGTTTCGGTGGTTGGTTGCGGGTGGTGCACCCATGGGTTTGTGGGGCCGTGTCGGTGAGGTTGGGTTTGTGGTGTTGGGCTGGGCGGTGGGCCCTGGCGGGGTGGTCGCCGCGGGGTTGTGGAAGTCCCTCCTTCGCGCCTTGCCTACAAGGACGCGAAGGAGGGGGGTGTGAGAGGAGGGGGGTGCGAGGCAGAGAGAGCCGAGAATGTGGGGCTCAGGGAAGTCGCAAGGAAGTGTGTTTCCTGGCGGGATGTGGGCTAGAGGACGCCGTAGATGATGGTGGCTTGGAGGCAACCGACGATGAAACCGAGGACACCACCAACGGCGATGAGGATCCACTCGTCTTCTTCGAAGATGCCGTGGATGAGGCGTTCGAATTCGGCTTTGGGCATGTTTTTCATGCGGTCTTCGACCATGGGGCCTATTGCCATTTGTTTGCCAATTTGGGCTTCGAATTGGGGGCGGATTTCTGGGACCATGTCGCGGACTTTGTCGAGGACGGCAGCCTTCATTGTTGCTTGCCGTTCTTCATTTGTGTCGGGTATGAGTGGTGCCCAGGATTTTAGGGTGCTGTCGACACGGTCTTCGACGATCGCCATCATGTCATGGCCGAGTCGTTCGCCTTCGGGGCCTTCGGCAATGTGTTCGATCAGGTGGTGGGGAGTGATGAGGTCTCGTTCGCACATCTCTCCGTAGTCTACGGCGATTTCTGGCTGTCGCTTGGGGAACATGCCCTGGTAGGTGATGAGCCCGAAGTATTTTTTGGGTTCGAGCGGCTCGAAGATCATTTTGATGGCCAGGTAGTTCGTGAGAAGACCGACAACGGTGCCCACGATGGGCATGATCCACCATTTGTCGAGGAGTGTGTAGCCTGCGACTTGCACGAGGCCGATGAAGAGACCGAATGCCCCACCGTAGTATTCGATGAATTTGAGTTCTCGTGCGCCACTGGTTTCGACGATGCCGTGCAGACGGTCGACGTTGTCGCCAGAGAGAAGGTCAATGATCATGGCATTGAGGTCGATGATCTCTTCGGCGCTGTCCCGGAGGTAAGCGTAGAGGTCTTTAATGACGTCGTGGACGAGTTTGTGAACTTCTTCCATCAGGGCAGCTTGGCCGGTTTCGCCGAGCTTTTCCCAGGTGTCGGGGCCCATCATGCCGGCCATTTCGGCGCCCAGGGCGGGAAGGCCGTCGCCGAGAAGATCCTCGATCGAGTGTTCCATGTCGTTGGGGTCGACACGTCGCATGAGCTCGTGCACGTCAAGGGTTCCGCCGGTGAGACGGTCGGCGATTTCTGTCGCGAATTTTATGGAGTATCGTGGCAGAATGCCTTGCCATCCGATTTTTCCGATGCCGATGAACTCTCGTGGGTGGAAGATCATTTTGACGGCAGCCCAGTTTGTGCCCCAGCCGATGAGGCCGGTCACGCTGGGAACTAAAATCAGAACCAGAAGAAAATTGTCTGGCATGGATTCCCCCTCGTTAGACGGTTGCAGGCGCGTGAATACACAGGGGCAAAAACCCCTTTATTTTTGTATCGCGTCGAACCGTTCCTCCCTGAGGCGTCTTCTTTCTCTTCCCGCGTGAGTGTCTGCGTGGGGACGCTGACGCGAGGGTAACCGCCTCTATGTCCTAGAATACTGAAAAGACATCTGAAACCTATGGTTATGCTTCTGTAGAACACGTAATTTCAGGCGAAAGACGTCTTTTGCGGAAACTCTCTTTTTTTCTCCGATAGTATTTTTCCTATTCTCTCTTTTGTCTGGTATTGCCATATCCGCGCGCGATTTGAGAGCTGTTTTTCTTCTGCTCTTCTTTTCCTTGGTCGGAGTGGGGAAGGAGCTGCCGGCAAGCGAAAGCTTTTTTCGTTTGATGAGTGGGCCTGGTAAACGATGGGACAGGGCGAAGTGGGGCGTGTAAAGTGTCAGTCTTCGGGCTTGGTTCGTCCTTCTTCTGTTTGTGCGGGGGTATGAGCTGTTCTTTTGGTCGGCTTGTTTCCTTCTTGCAGAGAGTGTCTTTTCTGCTTTTTTTATGGTGAATGCGAAAACCACAGTGCAAAAGAAAACTTCCGGTGCGTACACCGAAGCAGATATCAGTGTGCTCGAAGGCCTGGATCCAGTACGTCATCGTCCTGGTATGTATATTGGTTCCACTGGTCTCGATGGATTGCATCATCTGGTATATGAGCTCGTTGATAACTCTGTGGATGAAGCTCTTGCTGGATATGCCACGGCTATCGAAATTGATCTCCTTGTCGACGGTAGCGTGAGCGTTTCTGATAATGGTCGCGGTATTCCGGTGGGAGAACATCCCGAATGTAAGGGCATTTCCACTCTTGAAGTGGTCATGACACGGCTTCATGCAGGGGGCAAATTTGGTGGGGGTGGATACCACGTCTCAGGTGGTCTGCACGGAGTAGGGGTCTCTGTTGTGAACGCCCTTTCCGCGCGTTTATTGGTGGAAGTGCGCCGTGATGGCAGCGAATGGCAACAAGAATTTCGAGAAGGAGGCCGCCCGTCTGGACCTCCTGTGAAAATGCGCCGGGCAAAATCCACAGGGACGACAGTGAGATTCTTCCCTGACCCGTTGATTTTCGAGACACTGGATTTCGATCGGAAAGTCCTTGCAAAGCGCTTTCGCGAGACTGCCTATCTTGTTCCGGGTCTCAGGCTTGTGTTTACCGACCACCGAACTGCGCACGAGACCGATGAAGAGACTGTGCACGGGGCCAATCAGGGGACTGCGCAGCGCGACGGTGACGATGATGGGGTTTGGCGCGAGACCTACCGCGCGAAAGACCGCGCGAAAGACGGAATCATTGACTTTGTGCGTTCTCTGAACGAGACGCGAGAGCCGATTCACAAGAGAATTTTTTATGTGTCAGGGGAGCGTTCCGATGAGGAACGGCGGGTCAGCGTCGAGATTGCTGCTCAGTGGAATGGCTCTTACACCGATTCGGTACACACTTTTGCCAATGTGGTGAACACGCATAGTGGCGGCACGCACGAAGAGGGTTTTCGGGCGGCGCTCACGACCGCGCTCAACAAGTACGCGCGCAATCACGGCATTCTGAAAGACAACGAGGGGAACTTTGCCGGAGAAGACCTCCGTGAAGGCCTGACTGCTGTCGTGGCAGTGAAACTTTCTCATCCGCAATTCGAAGGGCAGACAAAAGCCAAGCTTGGCAATACCGAAGTCAAGGGTTTTGTGCGGTCCGTGGCGAGCGAGGGCATCACTGCATGGCTTGAGCAAAACTCTGCTGATGCCAAAGCCATCCTGCGAAAAGTCAAAGACACAAAACAGGCACGCTCTGCCGCGAAGCGAGCGAAAGATCTTTCTCGCCGCAAAGGCGTGCTCAATGGGGCTGGCGCTGGTCTGCCGGGAAAGCTTGTGGACTGTCAGGCGCTGGACCGCAAGGGGTCGGAGCTTTTTCTTGTGGAGGGTGATTCTGCGGGAGGTTCCGCGGTCACAGGTCGGGATCGCATGAAACAGGCGATTCTCCCGCTGCGTGGCAAGCTTTTGAATGTCGAGCGCACACGCATTGACAAGGCGCTTGAGAACACCGAGATCTCGGCAATAGCTGCTGCGCTTGGCTGCGGCATCGGGCATGAAATCGACCTTTCTGTCGTGCGATATGAGCGGATTTGTCTGCTCATGGACGCCGATGTCGACGGTCGTCATATTCGGACTCTTCTTCTGACGTTGCTTTTTCGATACTTCACTCCTTTGGTGCAAGCAGGACACGTCTATGTGGCTCAGCCGCCCCTGTACCAGGTGAGGTACGGTTCTGAGCGGCAGTATGTGCATAGTGACGAGGAGCTCGCAGCAGCCATGAAGGGCAAGAGGGGAACGCCTTTCGTGACCCGCTTCAAGGGTCTAGGCGAAATGGGTGCTGACCAGTTGTGGGAAACCACGATGAACCCTGCGACGCGCCGTCTTGTTCGTATCACGATTAACGAGGAAACTTTGGCCGACGAAGTGGTTTCCAAACTTATGGGTGCTGCGGTGGAGCCGCGCAAAGACTGGATTTCTGAAAACGCTGGCGATGTCCGTTTTCTCGATATTTGATATTTCTTCCAGAGAATACGGCCTGTGCATAATGCCATATGCGAAAGCTGTTTGACAGTGTGCCCCTAAGAGTCTGCATGCTGGAGAAGATCCGAGTCGGAATATTTTCTGGCAGCAGGAGAAATATGTGCCGTGGGGAGTTGGGTTGCAAGATGTCGTCTGGCGAGCAACCTCGTGAGAAAGCTGACATGAAGTCGTGACTACTCTGTTGTGTGGTTTTTTGCTTTCCAGATTTCTTATTCTCCGGTACTTCTTTGATTTTTCCGTTTTTAGAGGGTGAAGAAAAAACAAGACGCGTCACAAGTTGGGGTACGCAATAGTGCAAGATTCTCAAAAGTGGGAGAAATTGGAAGAGAATTTTTCTGCCTGCTTTTGGAAACCGCTCAAATATGTCTGAAAAAATAACCGCCGGCCAGTTCTTATCGGTCTGGTCTGGACCGGCAAGGAAAGGAAGAGAATGACGAGAGGGAATGGCCGGGGGAGTTCTCGCCAGAGAGGAGCTTCTGCAGGTGGTAAGAAGGCGAGACGAGCGGGTGCAGAAGCCCCTGTCGCGGTCATTCTCGAGCGAGATTTTATAGAAGAGATGGAGGACTCCTATCTGGAGTATTCCATGTCGGTCATTGTTTCGCGGGCTTTGCCGGACGCGCGCGACGGGCTGAAACCGGTGCAGCGGCGCATTCTTTGGGCCATGCAGGAATCGGGGATGCGCGCTGATGGTCCGCACCGAAAGTGCGCGAAGGTCGTCGGAGATGTTATGGGGTCATATCACCCACATGGCGATCAGTCGATTTATGAAACGCTTGTGCGGATGGGGCAGCCTTTTGCCACCTATGTGCCGCTTATCGACGCACAGGGAAATTTCGGATCGCCAGGTTTTCCGCCGGCTGCCATGCGCTATACCGAGTGTCGTCCCTCAATGACTGCTGCTCAGATGGTGCAAGACATCAACGAAGACACCGTCGACTTTTCTGTGAACTATGACGGGAGCGAGCAAGAACCAGATGTGCTCCCTTCGGTTTTCCCGAACCTGCTGATAAACGGGGCGTCAGGGATTGCTGTGGGTATGGCGACCAATATTCCGCCCCACAATCCTGTCGAGACGCTTAATGCCACCCTGCTTTTGCTTGATGAGCCCGATGCGACTTTGGGCCGTCTCATGCGGAAGTTGAAGGGTCCTGATTTTCCTTCCGGCTGTGACATTATCGGCAGAGAGGGCGTGAAAGAGGCTTACCAGACGGGCAGTGGAAAGTTTACGCTTCGGGCACGCAGCAAAATTGAGGCGCTTGGCCGGGGTGCTTCCCGCATCATTCTCACCAACCTTCCTCCTGCGGTTTCTGTCTCACAGATCTGTGGACAGATCGTGACGCAGGTAGAGCGTGGCCGTCTTGGGTCGGTGTCAAGAGTGGAGGATGCCTCCGATAAAAACGGGCAAGAACTCCATGTCAATGTAAAAAAAGGTTATGACCCTGAGACGGTCCTGCAAGAGCTTTTCAAATACACAAAGCTCGAAGACACCTGCAGTGTCCATATGCGTGCGCTCGTCGACGGTATCCCACGCGTGCTTGGTGTGTCTGCACTTTTGCGTATCTTTTGTGATCACCGTCTTGAAGTAGTGCTGCGGAGGTCTCTCCACCGTAGAGACAAAGCCCAGGCACGGCGACATATCATCACCGCCCTGTTGAAGGCACTTGACGCCATCGACGAAGTGATTGCGCTCATCCGTTCTTCCGAGAGTGCCGAAGCTGCACGTCTGGAACTGTGCGACTTTCTCGAGATCGACAGAGAACAAGCCCAGGCCATTTTGGACATGCGGCTGCGCAGACTCGTGCAGCTTGAGCGGGATGCCTTGCAGGCCGAAGCTGACGAACTCGACACCCTGATCGCAACGCTCACCCAGATCATTGAGGATGAAAAGACAAGACGTGCGGCAGTACGAGAAGAACTGACCGCGCTGCGAGACCTCTGGAAGAAAGAAAAAAGACGCAGCTTGTTGCGTGACGAGGACGCGCCCACGAGTGGTCAGGGCATGCTTCCTTTAGTGTCTACCGGCTCTACCGGGAAAGACGGCATGGGCGAGAAGGCCGAAGTCGAAGATGCCCCGGTGCACGCGCAAGTACTGCGGGGAGGCTGGGTAGAGGTGACGTCGCAGGCGTCATCTGGGCGAGGAAACGCCACAACTTCGCGTGCCGGAGCGGGCGTCAGCGCAACTGAAGAAAGCCAGGATTGGCAGGGAGGCGACCCTGGACGTGCGCTTTTCTATTCTGGCGAGCTGCCAACCCAGGGCAGGCTACTTTTTGTGACAGAAGACGGGCGATCGTTTGCGGTGGCAATGTCCGACGTGCCAGAAGGAACAAACATTCTTTTGTCGGATTTGTGTGCTGCATCCCGACAGGCCGCGCTTGTTGCTGTTTTCCCTGTTCCTGCCGAGGACGACACACAAGACGTACCGCCACTTTTCCTCGCCACTTCTGACGGAAAACTCAAACGGCTGCTTTTCTCTGAGGCAGTTCCTTCCCGCAGAGACGGGCTTTCCCTGATCCGTTTGGATGCCGGCGCCCAGCTTGTAGGCTGCGCTCCCGTGACAGAGAAAATGGCACTTCTACTGCTTTCTTCACATGGACACGCGACCCGTGTCCCGGTAAACGAATTCCCTGTGCAAGGACGAGGGTCCAGCGGTGTGAAAGGCATGGAACTTCCCGAAGGTGCCGCGGTGAAGTTTGCCGCTCCAACGGTCGACAAGGACGTGATTTTTGTTGGAACAGAGCGAGGCTGGGCAAAAGGCGTCAAGGCAAAAGACATTCCTGTGCGTGGCCGGGGAGGAAAGGGCGTGATGATCTACAAGCCGACCACCACAAAAGGGCTGGTTGTTGCCGGCATGATCAGCAAAACAGGGGCATATGTCTATGTTGTGGATGGTGCCCACAAAGCCCACGAAGTAAAAGTGACCGTTTCCTCACTTACCGGGAACGGCACCCATGTCACCGAAAACGTCGAGGACGTTTTCGCTCCCCTGCAGCGTCGCTGAGGCGTGTGCTCCGGCGAGGTGTTGCCCGGTGTGGAGTGTGCTCGTGTAGAAGTGCCGGTCCGGGGAGTGCGGGCAGCCTGTGGCGTGGAGAGTGGACGATTTGAGTTTCCAGGAGTGGGAGAAGCTCAAGGGGTTCATTGCGGAGATTCTTATGGCGCCAGAGGTACGCGGCTGCCTCGTCCAATGAAGAGCATTGGCCTTTGCGTGGAGAGAGCATGCTGAGGAGGAGACTTTCGAATTGTCGCCGGGAGTGTGTGCTGAGGTCTGATGTTGCAGGTGTGTGGGGAGAGGCAAGGAGCTGTGCGTAAGTGTTGATGCGTTCTTGGTCGTCGAGGTGGAGGAGATGAGCGATGCCTCGACCTAGCCGTGCTTCTTCTTTTTTCTTCGACAGCAGGTGGTGGGGCAAGGCCCGCAGTGCGGCGGAGTTCAGCCCAGGTACGCCGGCCTCGCTAGATGGCGTCGAGTTCGAGACCGGTCTCTTGTAGGTAGCGGGCGGGGGAGACGTCACCAATTCTCGTCGTTCTTGTGTTCGTTGTTTCCAGCTGGTGGGGAGTGCTTCTCGGATGTTTTTCAGCACGATGTCTTTTGCGACATGATCGAGATCAAGATGGCAACCGACAGGAAGGTAAGGGAATCCCTGTTCGATATCGACTTCAGGTTCTCGACGGGTGCGTCCGAGCATGTTCCGGTAACGGAGGTCGAAACGGATTTTTTTGTTTTGGTGGCCAATAAAATCGGGCAAGGCGAGAACGTCTTTGTCTTTCGTGCGTCGGAGGCCACGTCCGAGCTGTTGTGGAAAGATCGTTGCGTTTTCGATTGGACGCAGCATGAGGACGACGTCGATAGCGGGGATGTCGATACCTTCGTTGAAGAGATCGACCGTGAACAGGACCGAGACTTTTCTGTCTCGCAGGTCGCCGAGTACCTGCTGCCGGTTAGTGCTACTGGTTTTGGACGTGATTGCTCGTGCCCGAATATCTGCTTGTTCAAATTGTCTGGCCATAAAGTTTGCATGTGTAATGCTGACGCAGAAACCGAGCACACGCATGTGAGTTGGGTCGCCGATTTTCTCGTGTGCGGCGGAGATAATTTTCGATGTCCAGATGTTGTCGGCGGTGTAGATGTTGGTGGGTTCGGCGACATCATATTTGCCTTTTTGCCAGGTGACACCGGGAAGATTCGTGGCGTCGTGAATGCCGAAGTAATGGAACGGGGAGAGCAATTTTTGTTCGAGCGCATCCCATCGTCGTAGTTCAATCGAGATACGGTTACCGAACCAGCGAACCGATCTCTGCCCCGATCTCTCGCCCCACAGCGGGCTGATCCCGAGTGTTCGTCATTCATATTGTGGAGCGTAACGGGGTGGGTGGACGCCGGATCGGGACGGGCTCGCCGGTTGGCGCCAACTGTTCGATCGCGCTGAGCCGGCGAATCGGTGCGGCAAGCTGACGGTCCTTTTCTTCCGGGTCAGGTTCGAACTGCTCGATGACGCCCAGTACTGCTGTAGAGATCTGTAGTGCAGTTTTCGCGCGGTCATCAGGCTCGGTTGATGCCAGTGTTTCATGTGCCCACCGACCAATAAGCCGCCCAACCTGCTCAGGAAGCTCAGCCGGATCGACGTCCTCAATTTTTGCTGCCAATTGTCCGATTGCAAGGTTATTGAGGTGCTTCTGTAACAACTCATCAACGAGCTGGTTATAGAGTTCCAGATCGAAGTCTCCCATGTCACCTTCACGCTCCACACACGTTCGGTATTCGTCCAGCACGCGACCAAAGAGGGCGAGTATCGTCAACGTCGCGGATACTTGCCTGTTCCATCAAGCTAGGACAAATCGACGGGGGCCTTTTCTCTTGATTGCCATTGCCTTATTTCAGGCCGACACGGTGTTACTCATTCTCCTTGATATCGACCTTGTTCGGTAGCTCGCTTGCTCAGCTCCACGGTTTTCATTGATCCGCCTCGAATATGACGTGAGTGCCCATCTGGGGAAAACTGTTTTGTGTCTGCGGAGATGCGGAGATGCGGAGATGCGGAGAGAAGAGGCATGCGACAGTATTGCTGGTTTCCCATTTTTGGTGTGGAGTTCAGCTGATTTTCCAGATTTTTGCGGTGTGATCCCTGCTTGCGGTGATGATGTGGGTGCCGTCGAGGTTGAAGACCGCGTCCCGTACTTCGTTGTTGTGCTGGAGGGTGTGGAGGTGTTTTCCTGTTTTGGTGTTCCAGATTTTTGCGGTGTGTCTGCTTGTGGTGATGGCAAGGGTGGCGTCGGGGCTGAAGGCAGCGCTCCACACGTAGCTGTTGTGGTGCAGGGTGTGGAGGTGTTTTCCTGTTTTGGTGTCCCAGATTTTTGCAGTGTCGTCGTCGCTTGCGGTGATGGCAAGGGTGGCGTCGGGGCTGAAGGCAGCGCTCCACACGTAGCTGTTGTGGTGCAGGGTGTGGAGGTGTTTTCCTGTTTTGGTGTCCCAGATTTTTGCAGTGTCGTCGTCGCTTGTGGTGATGGCAAGGGTGGTGTTGGGGCTGAAGACCGCGCTGCGTACCCAGTCGTCATGGTGGAGGGTGTGGAGGTGTTTTCCTGTTTTGGTGTTCCAGATTTTTGCAGTGTTGTCCCAGCTTGCGGTGATGGCAAGGGTGGCGTCGGGGCTGAAGGCAGCGGTCCGCACTTGGTGACGGTGGTGGAGGGTGTGGAGGTGTTTTCCTGTTTTGGTGTTCCAGATTTTTGCGGTGTTGTCCCAGCTTGCGGTGATGGCAAGGGTGGCGTCGGGGCTGAAGGCAGCGGTCCGCACTTGGTGACGGTGGTGGAGGGTGTGGAGGTGTTTTCCTGTTTTGGTGTCCCAGATTTTTGCGGTGTCGTCGTCGCTTGCGGTGATGGCAAGGGTGGCGTCGGGACTGAAAACCGCGGTTCGTACGCTGTTTTTGTGGTGGAGGGTGTGGAGCAGGTTGATTGTGGTGGTGTTGGAGTTGTTGCTTGTGATCAGGGTGTTGTTGGGGTTGTTGTTCGTGCTGGTGTTGTTCATGGTGACTGCAATGAGGGTAATGAAGGCAATGAAAGCAAAGAGTGTGAGGGTGCTGAAGAGGAATATGCGGGGAGTGGGGAGTTTCCGGTGCTGTTTGATGTTGGTCGGTGTGGGCTTGGGGCGTCGTGGGATTGGTGGTAGGTCGCTCGGTGTGGGGCAGGTGAATGCTGGGTTTTTCGCTGGTATGAGGTTCTTGGTGTGTCGGTTTGGTATGAGGTTCTTGGTGTGGGGGAGTAGGTCGAGGAAGGCGGCGACTGTGGGGGGCCGGTTTCTTGGGGTGAGTTGCAGTGCAGCGAGGATTGCGTCTTCGGTTTGTGGGGGGATGTCGGGTTTTATTTTCGAGGGGGGGACGAGTGGGTCAGGTCGTTCGAGGGTTGTCGCGGTTGTGCGTTCGATGCTGGATGTGGGGGGTATGCCGGTGAGCATGGCATAGAGGGTGGCGGCGAGGGCGTAGATGTCGGTCGGTGGTCCGTGCCGGGATGGGTCGGGACTTATTTGTTCTGGGGGGGCATAGAACAGTTTGAAGACTGAGGTGAGTTTGCTGGTGTGTTCGGCGTAGGTGCGGGCTGATCCGAAGTCGATCAGGACGATTTTATTCTGGGGGGTGATCATCACGTTGTCGGGGGAGATGTCGCGGTGGATGATGCCGGCGTTGTGGATGGTGGTGAGGGCGTTTCCGATTTCTCGCGTGTAGTACAGGGCAGTGTCGTGGGAGAGTGTGCCGCCTGCCTGAAGGATGGTTTGGGTGAGGGTTGTTCCTTCGATCAGGTCCATGATGAGGTAGGCGGTGCCGTTTTCGTTCGTGATGATGTCGCGAATTGAAACGATGGCGGGGATTTCTTGGAAGTGGCTGAGGGCTTGTCCTTCCTTGATGAATTTTTTGAGGAAGTTTTTGTAGGGGTGCTGGTAGGGGGAATTTGCGGTGATGGTTGTGTAGGGGCGGGTGACCCAGTCTTTTGGGTAATACTCTTTGATGGCGACGGCTTTGTCGAAGAGGGTGTCGTGTGCTTGGTAGGTGATGCCGAAGCCGCCTTGTCCCAGGAATCCGTCGATGCGGTAGCGCTTGTTTCGGAGGAAAGATCCTTGGGGGAGGCGTGTCATCGTGTGTGTGTTTCGTGCTTGGAGAATTTAGGTAATAACGAGCACGAAGATGGGCTGTTTTTCAGGAATAGTCCATTGTTTTGGACGAATGGTTCGAGGAATTGGTTGTCCTGGTTTGGCGGACGAGGTTGGTGATGTGGTGATGTTGTTCTTGAGGTGGTAGTGCAGATTCTCGTGTTCGATGGGTGTATGGTAGCCGATCCTCGAATGCGATTGGCGGGTGTTGAATCGGTGCTTGACCGAGCGGGTCAGGTCGTGTGGGGCTTGGGTTCCGGTTTTCTTTCGGTGTCGATGTGCGCTCGCGCTTGCGTGTGTCAAAGCAGGTTCCCATGGCAGTGTTTCTCCCTGCATGCTCTGGTTGCGCTCGTCGCTTGGACCGGACTCAAGCGCGTCGAAAGCGCGCCGAGTTCTGGAGAGGTGCATCGCGATTCGTGATCATTGCAGAACACCACCTTCCTGACAATTTTGTCCTGGGTCGCAACATTCATGCAGAAAGCATCAGCAATGAACTTGGTGCACGTGTGATCCTGGGAGTGCGGGGAGTCTGTGGCCTGGAGATTTGCAGGGAGAGGGCGTGTTGTGTGTGAGAGGGGAAACAGGTGAAGGGGCTTTTTCGCCGCGAGTTTGCCTACCGTTTTCGTGGACTGTTTCCTTTTTCTCGCCCTGGAGTGGGTGTGGGGTGTGATGGGTCTTTTGCGAAACTCGAGGCGGGGCTTTCTGCTGCTGCTGCGGAGCGCTTTACGGTCCTGTCTGCCGATTATGACCTCTCAGGCTGGACTCGGGGGTCTCGCCTGCTTGAGCTGCACGAATCCGTCTATTTTTTGGATTTGTATGACTCTTTCGTGCGGGATCATGTGCGTGTACAGGATGCTGCCCGTGGGTTTTGTCGTGGTCTTGATGTGGGGTCGAAGAACTGGGCGTATCTTCTTGCGCTTGTGACTGCGTGGCCCGGCGCCTGGACCGGGGTGGAGATTGACGCGCATCGACGTTACGCGGATTTTTCGACACGTGCAGCGGTCGCGCGTGCACGGGCCGGCGGCTTTGCTGCGTGCCGGTATCTGGCTGGGTCGGTGATGGATCTTGGGAGTGCCGGCGAGGGGAGTGCAGGTGAGGGGAGGGGATTTGATGTCATCACCTGGTTTTTGCCTTTTGTCTGTGTAGACGCACTGCGGGCCTGGGGACTTCCTGACCGGTTTTTTGACCCGGCTGGCTTGTTGTCTCATGTGGCAGGCTTGCTTGCGTCAGATGGGGTGCTTTGGGTGGTGAACCAGGGAGAAAAAGAAAGAGCTGCGCAGCGGCTGCTTTTCGCGGAGACGGACCTGTGTTACGAGACTCTTGGCGAGATGGTATCTCCGCTTTCTCCTTTTCGCGCGCGGCGTTTTGGCTGGCTGGCCTGGAACGATGAAGGTTGACGCCGGCTTGGCGAGGAGGGGGGAAAGCAGTTTTGCAGGTTCTTCTTGTGGGGTTTGGTGTGTTTAACCGGGTTCTGTCTTTGGAGATGTTCTTTCTTCGTAGCAGGGAGCAAATATCGACCCGTCTGTGAGTTTTTTTATGAGAGTGTCTGTGGGGACTGGGCGAGAGAATAAATATCCCTGGGCGGTGTCACACTGGAAGATACGGAGTTGTTCAAGCTGTTTGTGGGTTTCTACGCCTTCGGCGACGACTTCAAGTCCGAGCGCATGTCCGAGTTCTATGACGGTTTTTACGATAGAGGTGTCTTCTGGGTTTTCTCCCAGCTCTTGAATGAAACAGCGGTCGATTTTCAAAATGTCGACCGGGAATTGCTTGAGATACTGCAGCGATGAGTAGCCGGTTCCAAAGTCGTCGATGCCGAGGCGAATTCCTAGTTCCTTCAGTCTTTCCAAGGTGTGGATGGAGGCACGCATGTCTTCCATGATGACGTGTTCTGTGATTTCGACACAGAGTTCCTCAGGAGATGTTCCCGTGTGTTGCAGGATGGATGCAATAGTGTCGACGAGACTGGGGAGTGCGAATTGGCGGGCGGAGAGGTTCACCCAGGAACAGATTTTTTTTCGGAGATTATGGGATGAGGCGAAAGAGCGCCATATGCTGGTTTGGCTACAGACCTGACGCAGGACTTGTTCTCCGATGGGAACGATGAGACCGGTCTCTTCTGCAAGCGGAATGAAGTCATTTGGAAAGATGAGGCCGGTGCGTGGGTGGTTCCACCGCACAAGGGCTTCGATTCCCGCGAGCGTGTTCTGGTGGAGGTCGATTTCGGGTTGGAAGTAAACAATGAATTCTTCACGTTCGACAGCAGCGCGTAGCTCTCGTTCTGTTTGCAGGCGTTGTACGACTTGACGGTGGAGTTTCGTGTCAAAAATCTCGTAGCGAGCTTTCCCGAGTTGTTTCGCTCGGTGCATGGCGGCGTCTGCGTCGCGTAACAAGGTGTCGGCAGCACAGTTGTGGTCTGCGTAGGCGATTCCCATACTGGCGTCTATATGGAGCTTGCCGTCATCTGCAATGAAGGGGCAGGACATGGCTTTTTGGATGGATTTAGCCATGTTGGTGGCGTGTGCTTGTCCGTCTTCTTTTGTATGTTCTTGTGTATGCTGAGATTCGCAGAGGATGATGAATTCATCCCCGCTAAAACGGGCGGCGTGGTCGTCTGGGCCGAGAAGAGAGCGGAGCCGTTCGGCCACGGAGAGGAGCAGATTGTCACCTGCCTCATGGCCAAGGCTCTCGTTCACTACTTTGAAATGGTCGAGATCGAAGAAGATAACTGCGACACTGCTACGACTTTGACGCCATCGTTCGAGCGCGCGGGTCAGGATCTGCGTGAAGAGCTGACGGTTTGGTAGGCCTGTGAGTGAGTCATGCAACGCGACGCGTTCTTGGTCGAGTGCAATGGAAGCGAGACGCTGAGAGGAATGCAGATAACTTTGCAGGAGGCCATTTGGGGCAATTTCCTCTGTGTGATAGAGATCAAATGTTCCGAAAATGTTCCCAAAGGCATTCTGAAGGGGGACAGAGAGACAGGAACGTAAGCCCGTTGCCTGGATCACTGCTTTGTGTGCGCCGAGCGCAGGGTCGTCAAGCAGGTTTCGGCAGAAAACCTCCCGCCCAGAATAGAGGGTTCGGGCAGGAACAGGACCGTCAGGACTGATCTGGCTGCCATCGATGAGGGCGCGTAGCGGCTCAGGGAAATGTGGGGCGGCCGTAATCGCCACGCGGGTACCCTCTTGCAGGGTGACGGCACAAATAACGCCTGGGGTTTGTTCCTCGTGTGCCGCAATGATCGTGTGAAGGATCTCTTCGAGAGACCCCCGACTCACCATCAGGTCCATTGCGCGATGGTGTTTTGCCAGAAGTTTGTCGAGTTTGATACCTGCGAGGCTCACCGAAGAGGCAACAGGGGGAAGTGGAGCAGGAAGAACCAGCGCTGTGTCGGTGCTGCCCGGGACCTGTTGAAATTGGGCAAGAACGGGGAGGACATCCTGCGTCTGGATTGGGCGGGTGGGGCTGTTGCCCATTGTGGGAAGAAAATCCGGGGAGAAGGGTGAGAAAGTGGCGCAGAGTTTGACGATTTTTCCGTTGTCGGAGAGAAACTGCATGCTTTCGTGAGTGACAGTCTTGTTTTCAGTTGCGACTACGGTCAGGGTTTTTTGCAGAATCTCTTGTTCTTCTGGGCTGACGAGATCAATAATCCGCGTTGTCGATAAGGCGTGGGGGGCTGTTGCCAGCATTTCAGAAAAACGACGGTTTGCTCGTATCACCGTATGGTCGATGTCGACAATGGCGATTCCGGTGACTGCGTTGTCAAATATGACCTCAAACTCGGCCTGCGCGAGTGCCAGCTCTGTTACGAGAGAAGAATAGGGCGTTGTGTCCTGGGCAATCCATAGGAGGCGGAGCAGAGACGCTCCGTATGGACGTATCGGAACAATTGTGATGTCGAGATTGCGAGAACTTGGGGTGTTTTTGTCTGTTTTCTTGTGGGGAGAGTTGTAGGTCGATTGGAAGGCGTAAATGCCCGGAGCCTGCATGGCAATGTCGGCATTTTGTAATGTGCGTTTGGCCAGGACAGTGGGAAACAGCTTGGTCAATTCTGACGAGGTGGACACTGCGGAGTCAGGATTGGTGAAGTGCGCGAGGAAACGTCGCAGAGAGGCATTCATTTCTATGATATGCCAGCTTGTTTTCTTGTGTTCGAGCAAGGCAATGAGATCGGAAGTGTGATCAACAATGAGATTGGCTGTTCCGTTCCGCAAAGGGAGAGGAGAAAGCCCCGGTTGGGACAAAGGCTTTGCAGTTACAGTCTGTGTTGTTGATGATGTACTTGCTGTCATGTCTGTTGTCATACTTGCCGCTGTGAGCGCTGCAGCTGTTTGAGTACAGGCGCTTTTCTTTATTGAGAGGGAGGAGCCTGCACGTGTTTTCTCTGTTTGGGGATTCGGCTCGCGTGTTGTCACGCGGGCTGACCTCTTCTTCCTGCGACAGAAGTGCTGTGGTCTCCGTATCGGCGCGGGAATGGTGGGACGTGACCACAGAGGAGTTATTCGCGTGGTATGTGGAGAAAATGAGAGAGGGAAGCGCGCGGAAAGAAAGGCTGGTAATTGTTGAACACGCGTTTCTTGTATTCTCTAGTTCTTTTGGATTCTTCCCAGGCAGCGGGCCGTATTGAGGGAGGGAAAGCAGCGTGGATATCACAGGAAAATGTGGGAAAGGCCGGTGAGTTTTGCATGCAGGAGGGAACTGGTGTGAGAAGGAGTTTTTTCTCAGAACAGCTGGGGGAAGCGTTGTTTTTCGGAATCGGGGTAATCCGGTGGAGGCGCGGCGGTCCACCCGCCTTCAGGATGCGGATCAGGACATGTCTGTAAAAAAAGTGTGAGTTTTCCCGGGAGTAACTGGTGTTTTTTATTTTTTCTGACGGCGTAGGGAGCAAATTCTCCTGCCCGGACTGCTTGGCGCAAGGCCCATTTCACCGCGCCACGTCCGCCGTTTCTCCCATTTGAGGGCGGTTCGGCAACAGACGCTGCCCCATGCAGAAAAGTAATGGATAAACATCCGTGTTCCCACGCTTCGCGTGTCCATATATGGGTGATCCAGATGGCTGTGTCTGTCGAATACCCATGAAGATCAAATGAGGGATTTTGCTCATGCATATGTTGTGATAACCGCGCAGATCTACACTGTGAGGTCTCATTATTGCCAAAGATTTTTCAGGATGCCTAGTAGAGGAGTCTTGTGCAGTCTTCTTTGTGACGGCTTCACAGGGTGTATCCAGAAGAGACAAGGCTGTTTTGTCCGTGCAGTGAATTATTGTGTTTTACTCCCGCGATTGAGGAGAGTTGTGCGTCAGTTGTACCCTTTTCCACTTGAGATTGTTGATCCTGACATAGTGTATGCGCAAGAAGACCGTCCGGTTTTTGCGGACCGGCCTTACCTCCTTGTCAATATGGTGAGCAGTCTTGACGGAGGCGTGACCCTGGATGGGCGCACGCGCGGTTTAAGTGGGGACGCGGATAGAGAACTGTTTCATGCGCTGCGCATTTTTCCGGATGCGATTCTGGCGGGAGCGGGTACTGTCCGGGCAGAACGATATTGTTTGCCGTCTTTGTCGGTCGAGCAACAGCAGCAAAGACAAGCCCGTGGTCAGGCCCGGCTTCCTCAGCTTATTGTGGCGAGCGCGAGACTGGTTTTCGACTGGGATCTTCCGCTTTTTTTACATTCCTCAGATCGTCCCTTGCTGCTTGTGTCAAATGATGTAGACCCGGTCCGGCGTGAGGAAGCAACCCAATATGCTGATTTGCTGATGCTCAGCCGGTCAGAAGACGGGCAAGGGGTGGACCTTGTGGAAGGCATGCGAGAACTGCGTCACAGAGGGATCAAAGTCCTCCTTGTTGAAGGTGGTCCCTCTCTGAATGAGCGTCTCTTGTCTGCGGGGCTTGTGGACGAGGTGTGCCTTGCTCTTTCGCCGCTTCTTCTCGGGAGCGAAGCAGGGAAAGGCGCTTCTCGCTTGTTTGGGCATGCTGATCTCTTGCAACCGGTCTCTTTTTCTTTACAGCAAGTGCTCGCGCAAGATGACTTTCTTTTCCTGCGGTATCGCGTGAAAACCTGAAACACCTGCCTGGCAAAGGAGCGAGAAAAAACAGCGACACAGGTTTTCTACTGGGACTTTTGCACTGTCAGAGTTGCCTCAACCCTGACAGTGCAAAACGAGCGGGGCGAACTTTGGAGTGAGTCCGGGGTGACTCGGGACGAATTTCAGAGAGATCCCATGCTGATCGGAGTGCGAATCGGAATCTTCGACAAGGCGGTGCGGTCTCTTTTTTCTTCACGTTTTTCTGCTACTTCGTGGACGAGGAGGCGGTCAGTTCCTCCTTCTCGTCCGGGAGTGCCTGAGATCATGACAATCTGGTTTCCAGGGACGGCCAGGCCGGTGCGTACCGACATGTCATTGGCGAGGCGAATTAGTTCTTCTTGATTTGTCACTGGTTCCACCAGGGCAGCCTGCACTCCATGATGGAGACAGAGTCTACGTAAAGTGCCTTTGCTTGGGGAGAGCGCAAGAATCTGCGCTTTCGGGCGGAAAGACGAGACCAACCTGGCTGATCTGCCGGTTTGGGTGTGTGCGACGACAAGAGAAGCATCGAGGTGGTTGAGTACATCGACTGCCGCGTGCGCGATGGCGCGACCAGGTGTGGCCGTTCCTGCTGGTTCAGGCATTGAGCGGATGAGGCCGTCTTCTTGTTCTGTGAGTTCACATATTCGTACAAGTTTTTGTACTGCGCTCACAGGGTATTCGCCCACGGCTGTTTCGCCTGACAGCATGACGGCGTCGGTGCCGTCCAAAATGGCGTTTGCAACGTCGCTTACCTCGGCTCTTGTGGGTCGAGGTTTTTGCAGCATGCTTTCGAGCATTTCAGTGGCGACAATGCAAGGGCGAGCGAAGGCATTGGCTTTTTGGATAATGCGCTTCTGCACCACAGGGACCATGGCAGGTTCAATTTCGATGCCGAGGTCTCCACGGGCAACCATGACTCCATAGGCCTCTTGCAGGATTTCCTCGAGATTGTCGATCGCTTCGGGACGTTCGAGTTTGGCGATGATTGGGGTGTCTTGTTTGTGAGGAGGCATGGCTGCCCGCAAGCGCACAATATCGTTGGCAGAACGCACGAAAGAGAGGGCTATAAAGTCTGCTCCTGCCTCAAGTACAAGAGGTAGATCTGTGAGGTCTTTCTCTGTGGGAGAGCGGGTTTTTAGGCCAGTGCCGGGTAGATTGACGCCTTTGCGGCTGCCGAGGTATCCACCTTGGACTACTTGTACTGTAACATTTTCATTGTTTACGGAGAGAACTTCTGTCTCGATCAGTCCATCGCACATGAGAATGCGGTCGCCTGTCGTGACGTCTTGGTGGAGGTGCTCGTAATCTACTGGAATCCGGTCGTCTACTGTTTCGCTGGCATGAGAGCGCAGCACAATAATCTGACCTTCGGAGAGATTGATGCCTTGAGGAATGTGGCCGATACGCATTTTCGGCCCTTGCAGGTCAGCGAGCGTCGCAACTGGACGGTTGGCCTTTCGGATGACTTCTCGGACCTGTGTGACAAGCGTTGCGTTTTCTTCAGCATTTCCGTGTGAACAATTAATGCGGAATACGTCAACGCCAGCTTCGATAAGGGCGGAAATCTGTTGAGGACTCCGTGAGGCCGGTCCGATAGTGGCGATGATCTTGGTTTTGGGCATGAGTTACACCAGACATCGTCGATTTTTTTCGAATACTTCCTCCGATTTCTCGGAAAAAATATCCGTCACCTGTATGACGATGATGAACATGATAAGGAACGTGAAAAACACAGATAGCTCAGATCCTAGAGGGAGAGAACGGGAGGTGTGTTCCTTCTTTTCGTAAGAAGGCCATCGGATGCTGGGCAGAAGACGTTTTTGCCCAGCTTTTTTTCTGAAAAAGCTTTTTTTCGCGCCGCAGGAGCAGGGAGAAAGCTGGGATAGAAGGGAAAACAAGATGGACGGAGAGCGGTTAGGGGCGTTTGGCTTGAGGTAGCCATACTCCAAAGGAAGTAGGGGCACTGGACAAAAGTCGAATGCTTCCACCAGTTGCTTTGAGCAAAAGGTAGGTGGCACGTAGCCCGATTCCGAAGCCTTTGGCGGAATGGACTCGTCCTCTGAATGCCTGTTCGATGATGATGGGATCAGTTTTGCCGGTATCGGATACCACGATGCAAATCTGATCCTTGTCGCCGGTTGTTTTCACAGTGATAGGAGGTTCGCCGTGTTGTACAGCGTTGTCGACGAGATTCGTCACGACGCGGTGCAGGGATGGGAGGTCAGTCCATGCAAGGAGGTTTTCCTTGCTGTCGTCGCAGTTGTTCCTGGAACCATCTGTTGTGCGCGCTTCTTCCTCCACCTTGTTTTCCGGGTAAAAATCGAGAGGGAGGACCTGTACGTCCGATCGGTTGTGGAGCAGGGTTTCGAGGCTCTGAGGAATAGGCACGGTAGTAAATTTGTGTACGAGTTCGCCATGTTCGATTGTGCTTATGTCGAGCAAGTTCTTTGCGAGCTCGTTGACTTGAAGACTGGCATTTTTGATTGTTTCTACCGCTACTCGTTGGGTTGTTGGGCTGGTCTGGCCAGAAAGAAATGTCTGTGAGCATCCAGTGATAAGGCTGAGTGGGGAGCGGAGGTCATGCAGAATGCCATCGAGATACTCACGCTGCGGTTTGTCTGCCGAGATCATCTGATATTGGCTGGAGGCAAGGCTTGACGTGAGGATTTGATCTGTCACGATGAGGAGCCCTTGGTAGAGGGACAACCTTGTGTCAGAGGAAAGATCGTTGCCAATGTCTTCCATAATGTGATTGAGGAAGGCATTGCGAGTGCGGAGGGCAGCGTCTACCGGGATACTCTGCTCTGGAGAGTTGGGTTGGGTCGAAAAGAAGGAGCAAGCTTTGTCGACAGCGCTCCGGAATCGTGTGTCATCGTCGTGTAAGAGGTCGATATAACCTTTGATGGCGTCGAGAGCTGTAAATTCAAGAAAACACAGTAGCTCCTGTCGACTTGGAACGGCACTATCGACTAAAGCTGGAAGGTCGCATTGCAGACGTTCTGTTGCAGAAAGCAGTATTTTCTGTATGTAATCGATATTGCTGTTTTCGGGTAACGCTGGGATGTGTTGCATTGTAAATCAGTTATTTAGTCTTCCGGTATGCGAGAATAGACACTCCTACAGCGGTTGGACTAGTGCTTGTTGACTGTTTGCTTCTCACCAGGGAAGTTACGACTCTTTGTGATGTGACGGAACCTTCTCAACACGCGTGTCGAGCTGCCGAAAAAAAGAAAAGTGCAGGACTTCCTCTGTGGAAAAGATTCTTATTTCTCGCTTTTTCTGGGTTGTTGGTATTTTTCGTGGTTTTGTTGGGAGAGCGGGAACCTTGTGAGGTAAAGAGCTGTTGACCGCTCCAAGATAGTTTTACTGTTGATTCGAGTTTCTTCTTGGAAAGGTCAGAAGCAAGTATGCTGCAAAGTTCCTTGTTTTTGCATGCTGATTGTGTCGGTAGGATGTGCGTGTAGAAGAAAACCCCAGAAAAGGAAAGTTACAATATGGGGTTTCCCATTCCCTTTTCTGGAAGAGAGTGGGAGAAGAGCCCGGTGTCCTGCGCGCGAGAAAGCGTATGTTCTGTGTGTGAGGCCGGCTTTTTTTAGGCCGGCTTCTTTGAGAGTGACCTCTTTGAGATTGGCTTTTTCCATGTCTTCTCCTTCTTCTGGATCGACCTTGGTGGTGTTTCACGCCCATCCTGACGATGAGTCAATTACGACAGGGGGGGTCATGGCACAGGCAGCTGATGCCGGGCACCGGGTTGTGCTTGTTGTGGCTACTCGGGGTGAACTCGGGAGGGTCCCCGATGGCTTGCTTGATGCTGGAGAAACGCTCGGTGAGCGACGTGTGGCCGAGACGCACCTTTCTGCAAAGATCCTTGGCGCCCAACGTGTGGAGTTTTTGGAGTATCACGATTCCGGGATGATGCAGGATCCTCATAAAAATGATCCTGCATGTTTTTGGAAAGCCGACGTAGATGAAGCTGCGGTGCGTCTTGCATCCCTTTTGCAGGAAGAGAATGCCGATACCCTTGTGATTTATGACGAGAACGGGAACTATGGTCACCCGGACCACATTCAAGTGCATCGAGTCGGAGCTCGGGCTGCTGCGCTGGCGGGGACGCAGCACATTTTTGAAGCAACGATAAACCGAGATCATATGCTGCGTATGGTCACGGCAGCCCAGCATTTTTTGAGTACAGACAAGGCTGCTGAAAAGGGCATGGGAAGCAAAACAGAAGGAGAGGAAACACAGGATGTTTCCTCTGTCTTGTCTGTGCTGTCTGAGATGCCGGATCTTCCTGATGCGGTGGAGTTTCCTGATCCCGGCGAGATGGGAGACACGGTTTTTGGAATGCCGGAGGATCGTCTTACCACATGTGTTGATGTGACCGCCTGGCTTGACCGGAAACGGGCCTCAATGGCAGCACATGCCAGCCAGATTGGTCAGGAATCCTATTTTCTGGCGCTGCCGGATCCTCTCTTCCAGCTTGCTTTCGGAAGTGAATGGTTTATCCGTCATGGGACTGCTCCCGGGCTACGGGAGTCGAGTATTCTGCCGCCTTTTTGGAAATAGGCGGCTTTGCGAGATGAGTTGTGCGGAAGCTGTGTGGAAAAGGTCGGTGGAGGTGTGCGGGGAAGTGTTTTCCTGTCTTTGCCCTGGCCGGGAGGAGCAGAGCGCAGCGAAGAGAGTTGCCTGCCTTGATGTTGAAGATCTCGATGTTGCATGCAGAACGGAAGCGACGCCGACCGTTTCCGTTCCGGAGAATATTGCGAGGATAAGGGGTATTTGCTGGTTAGGGGGCAGTCCCGATACCTATGTGGACAGAGGCGGTGAGTTCTACCCGTTTCGTCCCAAATCTCTCCCGCAGTGTGCCGATGACTGCGTTTTTTACTGATGTTCGTTCGTCTTCGTCGAGTGCGCGAAGAATTTTTTGTGTTTCTTCGGTGGTTTGAGAGAAGCATTCCCAGTAATCCTCAGGGGAACGTGCCAGGAGAGGATGTGTGCTTACATGGATTTCGATTTCCGTAAAGCCCGCTTGTTCGAGTTCTTCTCGCAGCACTTCGGGATCGGCATAGCAGAGTGCCGAAGATGGCTGCGTGTCGGGGGTGCAGTGAGGGAAAAGCTGTTGGGCAGTGGCTGTGATCATGTTAATGGCTTCGACGTGTTCTGGACCACGCCATCCTGTAATACCTGCCTTGCCACCAGGGCGTAAGACGCGTTGTATTTCTTGCAAGCCGGCTTCTCGGTCGGGGAAGAAAATCAAGCTGAGGTTGGAGTAGATTCGATCGAAGGACGCTTCAGGGAATTTCAGAGAAGAACCATCCATGCATGTGGTGTCAATGTTCAAGACCATGCGCCGCATGATTTCTTCTTCGAGGTGTTGCAGCATATCCGGGGAGAAATCAATCGCCTGCACATCTGCACAGTGCGACGCGGCGAGAAGGGATAGTGCTCCGCATCCTGTCCCAATGTCGAGCACTTCGTGGTCGGGCATGAGCTGTGAATGCACGAGCAGGTCATGGGCGAAGAGCTCGGTGTATGGGTGGAAAAAACGACTGTAGGTTTTGCTGATTCCACTCCAAGCGTCGGGAGTACGTTCGCTGTTTTCTTGGGAGGGAGTATCCATAAGAAAAGTTTACCCTGGGGGAATTTTATGTGTTTTTCCCTTCTGTAGAGACCAGGTACGTGTGTCATTTTTCGCTCGGGATCTTTGCCCATGATTTTTGTTGGAATGGATTTTTCTGCCGATATGAGTTTTCTGCCGACATGAAAGGGGAGAGTTGTGTGTGAGAATTCCTTGGGCGGTTGCCCAGGGAGGGTCTTCTTGCTGTAGTGAGGCCATTTCTGGTGTGCGTGAGCGGTAAGAAGAATGATGGAGAGGAAGTGGCGTGGACATCGCTGTGGTTCGTTGTCCTGTTCTCGATGAGGGCTTCAATCTTCTCGCCTACAGATTTATGTATTTGGATGTTTCTGCGGAGGGAGTGGGGGGAGGAGCTGAAGTCGAGCGTGCCGTGCGAGGTATGTGGCGGCGTGTGGGGGTAGTGCCTGAGGCACTGAAAGCTGTGCAGAAACTATCTTCGCCGGATTTCGCCCCATTGTGGGAAGGTGCTTTGGGATATGTCCCTTTGCCGGCAGACGTGATTATGGCGGTAGCTGCAAGTAGGGATCCTTCGGGTGGAGATCCTGCTGAGAAGAGTTTGCCCGGTGAGAGTTTGCCCGATTTTTTACTTCACCGTACCCGTGGCGGGATCGAGGTGCCCACGACAGGTGGCCCTGTGCCTGGGCTTTTAGAGGCCTGTATCCGTCTTCGTGACGATGGTTGGCCGTTGCTTCTCTTGGATTCTCCTGATCTCGACCTTTGGCAGGATCATTGGGAAGATTTTTCTGTGGTGCAAGTGGACTTTGCGTGCAGGTTTCCCTCCGAACAGCGTGTGCTTGTTTCTCGGTTGTGTCAGAAGGGGGTGTGTGTGCTTGCGAGTCGTGTGCGCTCTCGTTACGAAGTTGCGCAAGCATCTGACTGGGGTTGCGCAATGTTCGATGGGCGTTTTCTCACAGAACCGGATTCGGTGGGTGGGAATAATGTCGAGATCATTCGGACCGGTGCGCTTGCTTTGCTGCGCGAAATTACCGAGGAAAGCATTGATTACCGGCGCATTGAGCATGTCGTAAAACAGGACCCTGCCTTAAGCATCGGGCTTTTGCGGCATATCAATGTTGCCGCTCAGGGGGTCCGCCAGGAGATTTCTTCGATTCGTCAGGCGCTTGTTTTTTTGGGAGAGCGCAAGTTTCGACGCTGGGTCGCTCTCTTTGTCGTAAGTGATTTGGCAGAGAGCGCGCCACGAGAAGTGCTGTCGTTGGGGTTGACGCGCGCGTTTTTTGCCGAACTCATCGCGAAGAAAATCGAAGGAGACGTCTCTTCAGATGAGGCTTTTCTCGGAGGATTACTTTCAGTTTTGGATGTTCTGCTTTGTCGTACGCTCGCGCAGGCGCTTGAAACGGTTCCTGTCTCGAAAACAGTGAAAATGGCTTTGTATGGATGTGATAACTGGTTAAAGCAGGTGCTAGATCTTGTTTTCGCATGGGAGCGTGGTGATTTTCCGGCAATGCGGGAGCATGCTTCGCGTTTTCGTCTGCATGCGCATTCTCTCCAAGAAGATATGGTGGCCGCTGTTGAGTGGGCGAATGGGATGTGTACCGTTGGGGGGTGAGGTGGCTGTAGAACAGGGGATTGTCGTACGTACGCTGATGTCGTAATCTGTGTGTGTGCGTTACTTGGACATTTGCCGGGAAACTGCTGGGAAACTGCCCGGGAACTGTGGGGAAGGGAGATTTTTTGCTCCCCCGAGAAGAAGTTTTCTTTTTTCAGTAAAACTCTTGTGCCGGTAAAATCCCTGGGAGAGCAAGGGAAAAGTCTGGATTTCCGAATCTTTTTTCTTGATTTTTGTTGGGTAATGCACTTCGCATGAGTTCAACACGCTGATTTTACGATAAGAAGCAAGAGGTAGGGGGACGAATGGGAAGCGGGAGTGTGCGCGGAGAGTGTGATGCTCGTTTTGAAAAAGTCAGAGAACTCTTTGGGGCGAGTTTTGCTGATGGCAGCGAGGTCGGGGCGGCTGTTGCAGTAAGCGTGGAAGGTGTTCCTGTTCTTGATTTGTGGGGTGGCTTTGTTGATAAAAACGAGTCTGCTCCTTGGGAACGTGACACGCTTGTAAACGTTTTCTCTACAACAAAGGGCATGACCGCCTTGTGCGCGCATCGCCTTGTTGATCGGGGAGAACTCGATCTCGATCTTCCAGTGGCTACGTACTGGCCGGAGTTTGCTGCGGCTGGAAAAGCCGATATTCCTGTGCGCTGGTTGCTCTGCCATAAGGCAGGGCTCGCTGCTATTGAGCGTTCGCTTGAGCCTGATGACATCTACAAATGGGATGTGATGACCAGTGCCCTTGCCGAACAGGCTCCCCTCTGGGTTCCAGGTGAAGCGCATGGTTATCATGCGGTGACTGCGGGCTGGCTTGTCGGGGAAGTTGTCCGGCGTGTGAGCGGGAAAAGCCTCGGAACCTTTTTCAGAGATGAGATTGCCGGCCCGCTTGACGCTGATTTTTGGATTGGTCTGCCGGAGTCCGAGCACGGTCGCGTTGCGCCTATTGGGCAGATGGGCATGGGGAAAGTGCAGGGCGACGATGAAGACGTACGTCTTGTCATGGAACGCATGAGGAGCCCCGATGGCCTCAGCATGCGCGCCATGGCGAACCCTCCTTCGATTCTCACTGGTCCCAATACAAAAGAGTGGCGCAGCGCGGAGATTCCTGCCGCGAATGGGCATGCCACTGCCCGTTCGCTTGCGAGAGTGTATGGTGCGCTGGCCTGTGGCGGCGTGCTTGATGGTGTTGAAATTCTCTCCGAAGAAGGCCTTGCTCGGTGCTGGACGGAACAGGCTGTGGGCCCCGACAAGATTTTGGGCCTCCGTACTCGCTGGTCTCTTGGCTACATGCTGACGCAAGACCGCCCCAGCGCCCGCTATGGACCGAATCCTCGAACCTTTGGCCATGCAGGGGCAGGCGGGTCGATTGGGCTTGCTGACCCGATCGCGAAAGTGAGCTTTGGCTATGTAATGAATGCCATGGGTCCGCATCCCCTTTTGGATCCTCGTGCTGCAGTGTTGTTGGATGCTGTGTATGAAGCCCTCTGAGGTCTGCTGAGGTCTGCCACGACAGGAGAAGCTGAGTCATGAGTTCGTCGGGCACGGGATCCGTGAGCGCGCTTGTGACAGGAGGCACAGGGGTTATTGGGAATCCGCTTGTGTCCTTGTTGCGTTCCCGCGGCTATGACGTCACGGTCCTGACAAGAAGGCAAGCGCACGGAAAAGTTCTCTCTGCCAGTGGTGTGAAGGCTTGCGTGGGGGATCTTGCCGATGTCGAAGGAGTGCGGCGTCTTCTCATCTCTGCCAAACCGAATGTGCTCTTTCATTGTGCGACTGCACTTGCGTGGGTTCCCTCTCGTTTTTGTGCAAGAAAGCTCAGGCCTGCCCTTCGCGTCTGGAAGACCGGGACCGAGGGGATTGTGAGCGCTGCTGTTGAGGCGGGTGTACAACGTATCGTGGCAGTGAGCTCGATCCTTGTGTACCCGGCAAGTAAAGAGGCGGCGACCGAAGAAACTCCTTGTGGGGTCTCTGCAAGAGGGACTTTCGGCCGGGTTGTGCGGGCTCTCTTGGAAATGGAGGATTGGGTACGAGGGGCGGGAGATGGAAATATCGGGGTTGTGCTCCGCTGTGGTTGGCTCTATGGCGAAGGCACTTTTTTTTCAGCTGATGGCCGGTGTGCCGATCTTCTGCGCCAACGGCGGTTCCCGATTTTGGGGAAGGGCGAAGGAATCGCGAGTTTTCTCCATGTGGAAGACGCGGCACGGGCAGTTTTTGCTGCGGGAGAAGCCCCTGCTGATGTGTATAATATCGTGGACGATGACCCGGTGGCATCTGCAGAATGGGTGCCATTTGTTGCGGATTTACTGAGGGCGGATTCTCCGCGGCAACACCCTCTTTGGGTTTACAAACCGACTCGGTCGCCTCTCTTTTCCCATGTGATGACGCGACAGCCTTCTGTTTCGAACGAGCTTGCGCGCCGCAGGATGAAATGGGTTCCGGTTCGTTCAAGCTGGCGCGATGGCTTCGCTGAAATATGGCCGAAGAAATAATTATTCTGCGGACAGTTGTGCGATGGAGAATTCCTGGAAAATGTCTTCTCTTGAGATTTTTTTCCAGATCTTGTGGCAACGCAAAAATGCAAGAGATGTCGTTTGGCGTTTTTCCCACAGGATGGAGTTTCTCAGAGTACCTGGGCGGGACGTCTAATTTTCTGTGGCTTGGGCGTACCGTGCAGACTGGGGGAGGACCTTCTCGGATGTTGCGTGAGATGCGCGTGTTCTTTTTTGTTCGGGCGTAAGCTTGAGAGGTTGGAAGAGTGGATCCTGCTCAGTTTATCGAGTACAAAGACTTTGAAGAACATGCCCGTGCTTCTCTCTCAAAAATGGTGTATGACTATGTTGCATCGGGTGCAGGGAGCGAGTGGACGCTCCGAGAGAACGAACGGGCCTACTATCGCTGGTGTTTCCGGAAGCGGATCCTTGCGGATGTGTCAGAGATTGACTTGCGGACCCGTGTTCTGGGTCAGGAACTCGCTTTTCCCATCATGATCGCCCCGACTGCTTTTCATCGTATGGCGCATCCCGATGGAGAGCTTGCCACTGCGAGAGCAACCGCGAATCTGGGCACTTTGATGGTGCTTTCTACGCTTTCTACCCAGCCGATTGAAGCAGTTGCAGCCGCAGGTGGCGAAAAATACCAAGGTTGGTTCCAGCTTTATATTCACAAGAGCCGGAGTCTGACGGAAGAACTCGCGACTCGGGCTGAGGCAGCTGGTTTCCAAGCGCTTGTCCTTACGGTGGATACTCCTTTTTTTGCGATCCGCTATGCCGACCAACGCAATGGTTTTACGCTTCCTCCTGGGTGTGAAATGGCGAATTTGCGGGCGAACCTGCCAGAAATTCCGGGTCGATCCGGGCTTGCTGTATATGCAGATACGCAAATGGATTCCTCTTTGACCTGGGAGGACGTAGCCTGGCTTGGCAGTCTCACGAACCTCCCACTGGTGTTGAAAGGCATCACAACGGTTGCTGATGCAAAACGGGCTGTGGCGGCGGGGGCAAGCGCCATTATCGTCTCGAATCATGGGGGGCGACAGCTCGATGGCGATATTGCTTCGCTTGATGCTTTGTCTGTTGTTGTTGAGGCGGTTGACGACGCCTGCCCGGTCTTGGTGGATGGAGGGATACGGCATGGTGCAGATGTGTTGAAGGCACTTGCGCTTGGCGCAAAGGCCGTTTTGGTAGGAAGGCCCGTGTGGTGGGGACTTGCTGCAGGGGGCGAGGAGGGGGTATGCCGGATTCTGGAAATATTGCGAGACGGCCTTGCCGACGCGATGGGACTTAGCGGTGTGGCCCAGATTGCGGACGTGGGCCGTCAACTTGTGATGTCTATTCCTGTGGGGGGCGACCATCATTGAGAGGTACCGTGCGCGCGTCTCTTTTTTCTCACCGGATGTGAACTTTGGGGTGGGGTGAGAAGGGTGACGCAAGACGCGGGGAAACCAGGCGCGAAAGAGTCCGGTATTTTGCATACTCGGACTCCGGGGTGCGACGCGCGCGTGATGACTGTGGCTTGATGCCCTTATGAGGGCGTACTTTTTTTCGGAGATTGAGAGAATCCTTCGATGCCCTCTTCGAGTTGTACCCCACAGGAATTCAGGGCCATGGATACCATGTTGTACATTCCGACTGTGAAGACGACGTCCATGAGCTGATTTCTATCGTATTGTTGGGCGAGGGCATTCCAAGTGGTGTCGGTAATAAAAGCATCCTCGTGAAGTTCGTCGGCAGCGCGGACGAGAGTCGCGTCGAAATCGGACCATTGGTCGGCGTCTGGCCCTTCTGCGATCATGCCGATCTCTTCATCGGTGAGTCCGGCGCTTTTGCCGATGATAACGTGTTGTCCCCACTCGTATTCTGATTGGCAGAGCCAGCCAATGCGAAGGATGAGAATTTCGCGTTCCCTAGGTGGCAGCTGATTTGTTCCCAGCACATGGCTTCCGAGGCCCATGAAGCCTTTTGCAAGGTCGGGATGGTGGGCCAGTGTGCCGAAGATGTTGCGGCCTCCCCCTCGGCCCCCGATTCCCCCTCCCTTCATTGGTTCGTCGAGAGATAGCGGTGGGATGCGTGGCTTCTGCAAGCGCATGATGTGGTTCCCCCTTGCCGTCCTTTTCTCAATTTCTTGTGGAAATAGGGTGCTGTCGCACTGGTCTTTGGAGCGGCTCTTTTAGCCTAGTGTGTTTGTGGTGGGCGGGTATGTCCATGGTTGTGGCGTTGTGTGGGAAGAGCGAGGTATGTTGGGTATTTTTCCGCGGTGTGTGAGGGGCGTGAGGCTTGTGAAGAGGACATCGGTTTTGGGGGTGACGGTGACGCGTTTTCCTGTGGCGAATAGGCTTTGGCATGGGATTCTATAAAGAACGTTGGGGAAAAAAGGGATATCTTCTTCTTTTCCTTTTTGCAGTGATATTTCTTTTTTCTCCGCTCCCCCAGTGGACAACTCAGATTTTTCCAGCTAAATACTTTTTGTGTTCACGCTCTTGACGGACAGCCACCAGGTGGAAAAAGAACGAGGCGTCTGTTGGGCGTTGAAAGAAAGGAAACAGATGGGACGGAGTTTGAGTGGAAAAAGTGTGGGGAGAGGCAGAAGTCGATGGGCAGCAGCCCTCGCTGCAGGAGCGGTCGTTGCGACGACGCTTGGTTTCGGCGCAAGTCCTCTTGCCGCGAAAACCGTTCATTCGTTTACGGGTACACAATCCAGTACCGGGATTCAGGAACAAGTTGGTGACATCTTCCAGAAAATGAGCGGAAGAGGACCAAGCGGGAGAGACGACTGCTCCTCTATCTTGCCGTTTGCTCGTTTTGATGTGCTTCCAGAGCGGGATTCTCGCTTTGGATTGCCAGAGGTCGCGATTGATATCCAACCAGGTATCGACATGTTTGACATTGGACCCGACCTGGAACTCTGGCCACTTCTCTTCCTCATGCCGCCTTACATTGACCTTATTGACATAGGACCTGACTTCGAACTTCTCCAGCTTGACCTCTCAATGCCGGAAGTGAGTCCTGTGGCAGGCGTTGGCGGCTTGCTCGGTAAGGTGCTGCCAGGTAATGGCGGGGGAGCGTGCTGATTCTCATTTGAGCAGTGACTCCTTTACTGGTCTTCCCCCTCATTTTTGCAAGTGTGGGAGATTCACCTGATCAGTAGCTGCTGTTTCTGGCGAGGTTTTTCTTTGCCAGAATGCGACCAGGAGGCCTTCGAGGTCTTCTGGTCGCTGATTTCATGCGGATTTTTTCCTGATATTTTCGCCGGTGCTTTTTTTGAGAGGAGTGGGCGGCTATGCTCGGCCGCTATGTTGAAGGAAGAAACGGCGGGAGGCTCGGTAGTGTATCGGTCCGTCTCTTTTTTTATTGGTGCCCTTCTCATCGTGCTGGGTGCCGGAATTTTTGTTTTTAGCTTTCTGGGCCTGGAGTTCGCTGCTCTTCTTGTGTTCGCCGGCCTAGGGTTCACTGTTGCCTGGTGGCATTGGCGATTTTATGGTTTTCTTGTACCTGGGGCAGTGTTGGTGGGCCTTGGCTGTGGTTTTGGTTTTTATCTCAATACCGATTACGGCATCAAGGCAATCTCTCTGGGCACTGGAGTAGGGCTTTTCTTATTGTGGGGCGTTTCCATCTGGACTAGTGGCGCAAATATGTGGAATTGGTGGCCTTTATTGCCGGGTGTCTTGCTGGTTTTTCTTGGCTTGGTTGATTCTGGATTTTCTCGATGGTGGCCGCTTCTTGTCGTCCTGGCCGGTGTGGCAGTCCTGCTGTCCAGGCGCCGGCGTATTGGCAATTTTGATGACTGGGACATTCTCCGATAAGTCTCTGTTCGAGAAAATCCAAGTGCACTCGGGAAAAAATACCTTTTACCGGTGAACGAGGTGTGTTTCCGCTTTGTTGTTGCGTGCGGTGACGCTCGCGCTCGTTATCTGGCGCGGCGGCGGGTTTCGACACGAGAGAGGGCTTGACGATACGCATCAAGATCGGGGCGCATGGCAATCGCCAATTTTAAGTGGCGGGCAGCCATTGTGAGCTTGCCTAGGCGGGAATAAGAGAGACCCAGGCCAAAGTGGGAATAGTCATCAGCTGGGGCGAGTGCGGCTGCTGCGTGGAACTCTTCCGCGGCTTCCGTAATTTGTCCGGAATTGAAAAAAGCTTGGCCTAATGCCACACGGATTGAGACTTTTTCAGGTTCGGCATCTCTCGCTTGCGTAAGCGAGAGACAGGCTGCGTGTGGATGGCCTTTCTCAAGAAGGGCGCACCCACGTGAGTAGAGGTCGTATACAGAAGACATGAGTGCCTTCCACGCTACGCGTGAAAAACGCCCGAGAGACAACTACCTTTTGTTCCGTTCTCGTTTTCGCAGGAAGGAGCGATAACGAAAGATAGTTGTCCGAAGGCGTGTGTGGCGTGGCTTGAGAGGAAAAAGGGCAGTAACTATCGCAGTACGTGTACTGGAGTAGTAATCACCATACTGGGGCTGCCATCGAGGATGTTGCCGATACTTGCGAGTACAGACATGGTTTCGGGGTTTGTGGCATGTGCTTGAAAGGCGTCATTGTCTTTGTACATCTCGAAGAACATGATGGTGTCAGGATCATTCGTGGCTTGATGCATGCCGTAATGGATGGTGCCCTCTTCTTTGTCGACCGTGGAGAACACAGCTTCCAGCGTTTCTATGAGTTCTGGTCCTTTGCCGTCTTTCGCCTTCATGGTGACGAAAAGTGAGATTTGCGACATTTTATCCCCATTGGTGTGGCTTGCTCTGAGAGAGATGCTTCCCTGTTGCAGAATCTTAGCTGGGACCTTTGCGGGAAGCGGTGTTCGGCCCTTCCGGCCTGGGTAGGCTGTGTCGCAGGGTTCTGTCTTTTCGCTGAGTGTTCAGCTTTTTCTCGTGATGACCTGATGCAACTGAAACCGGATTTGTTTTTCGCTTTTTCTTAGGGCAGAGCAATGGTGTGAAAGGTGCGAATCAGCTGGAAGCCTAAACGGTCGAGAGACTGGTTGGAATTCGCCAAAATCACGACCGCCGTTTTTGTTGCTTCGACAAAAGCCACGAAACAACGATGCCCTCCTGTTCCCCCATTGTGCCAGAGAATCTGTGGGATCCCTTTGTGGGGTGCTTCTATATGCCAGCCCAGGCCGATTTGCCGGCGACGTGTAATCTGTGCGCGCATTTTTTTCGTGTGCGACATGGCGTGGGAGAGATCGGACTGCCGTGTGCGTATGCGTCCGGTATGGGCATTGAGGAAGATGAGCAGGTCTTCGGCTGTTGAGTGGAGTCCACCGGCACCGGCAAGAGAAGCGAACTGCCATTCCGGTACAGGTTTGCCTCGGGAAGAATGACCTAGGGCGAGTTTCTTGTGTTGAGAGGGGGAGAGAGTAAAACGCGTGTTTTTCAGGTCGAGAGGGTCGGAGATGCAGCTTTGTAGCAAGCTCTCGTACTCGCTGTCTGTGTGGCTTGTGAGAGCTTGTCCGAGTAGTCCGGCGCCGAACATGGAGAAGGAATAGTGGCGGCCAGGACGAACGCGGAGTTTTACGAGCGAGAGAGCTTTTTCGACTTCTTCATCGGTGTAAACACTGTAAGGGTTTTCTCGCGTGTTTCGAGTCGCGCGAGGGAACCCCGGAGGTACGCGAGGTAGCCCCGAAGTATGGGTGGCGAGATGTTGCAACTGGATCGGCTCATCACGGAAGGTGAGAGAAGAAGATGAGGGAAGAAAATTCTGTACCGGATCTTCTTGTGAGAGCACTTTTTTTTCGTGGAGCACGGCGAGACAGAGCGAAGTGAAGAGTTGGGTGACGGATCCTATCTCGAAAAGGGTGTCTATGCTCGGAGTAGTGTCATCTGTCGCTGAGGAACGTCCGCAGGATGCCCAGTACTCTTTTTTCCCGACAACGGCACTCGCGATAATTCCGACAGGATGGCGAGACGGAAGTGCCTTGATGATGCTGTTGCGGAGAATGACTTCGACGGCGTGGCTGTCAACAGGCATGGTGTTCCTTGCCAAGTTTTTCCTATGTACTCAAGCAGGAGTGCAAGCACGTGTGCAAGCAGGGGCTGGGAAACTCTCACCCATGAAAGTGCGCCCGAAGTGTGCGGCCGCGTGTCTTTGTATGGTTTATGGGCCTGGAATGTTTTTGTATGAGCGCAGTGTTTGGGCAGGCGTTGCGGTTTTTTTATGCTGCCCGTCTCGAGTGTTCTTTCTGTCGCAGTGTTTTAGGGCCTGTTTGACTTTGGCCGGGCAGTGTGCGTGGAAGGCTGGTTCCGTGGACGGTGAATCACGATCAGGTTGGGGGAGCGTTGCATCCCTCCAGTGCGGCGTACTTTGTCGTTGCGTAAGCGCGAGGAGGCACGAAGTTCTTTTTCCAAGAAGTCGTCGAGTTCTTCGTCGTGTGCCTGCAAAGGGTCGTCAAACTGAAAAATCTGTTCAGATGAAGATGTGTGCAAGTTGGAGAGGCGGAAAGTTGTCCAGTCCAGCATTGCGTGGAAGCCGGCGGCCTTTGCTGCGGAAAGAGTACGACCCCGTAGTCGTGCCCTTGTGTTGTGTGGTGGGGTAATTGTCGCAGACTCGATGTCCTTCTCATCGAGCATGCTGCGTAGTATGCCGCGTTTTTCGAGCGAACGGGCAAGCGACCAATCTGGGTGTAATTCGTGGTAGGCATAGTCCAAAGAGCGGACTCGAGGGTCGGCGAGGCTGGTTTCGTGTCGGGCCGTGGCCGCGTCGACCAGGGTTTTTTTCGTCACCCAATCCAGCGTACCAACGAGTTTCATAGGGTTGTCGTCGATGAGACGGAGCACCTCTCCCCATATGGTAAGGGCTCGGCGTTCGTCTTCCGGGATCTCGTATTCATTTGCGAATTGAGTGCAGGCTGCATAGAAAAGATACTGGATGCCGAGGGGTGTTGTTGTTTTCCCAGTCGCAAGGCGGATCGGCTGTTTGCAGGTGAGATCCTTGCTGATGTCCTGAATCGCTTGCACAGAATTTTCGAGACAGATTTTTTCGATTTTCGGGAGGAATCTTGTCGTTTCGATAAGACGAAGTATGAGAGAAGTCACGCCCATTTTGAGAAAGGTGGGATATTCTCCGATATTGGAGTCGCCCACAATGAGGTGGAGGCGGCGAAAGCGTGCTGCGTTTGCATAGGGTTTATCGCGAATATGGAGGATGGGTCGGTTTCTCGTGGATGAAGCGGATACTTCTTGGGTGATGTGCTGGGAGCGCTGCGCCAGGGCAAAATAGTATTCGCCTTCAGGGGTTTGTGTGATATTCCCTGCTCCGACGAAAATTTGGCGGGTGGCAAGATAGGGAAGAAGCCAGGTTGAAAGCTGATCGATAGGGACAGTCCCGCTCACCATGTAATTTTCATGGCAGCCGTAGGTGTTGCCTGCCGCGTCGACATTGTTCTTGAGCACATGGACTTCAATGCTGTCGTCGCCTGTTTCGGCGCGTAGCTCATTTTCGCAAATCTGGCGGAGTTTGTTGGTGAGCAACACGCCTGCTTTGTCATACCGGACGGCGTCAGTTGCGCTGCATACTTCAGGCGTTGCGTACTCGGGGTGCACACTCAAGTCGACATAGAGACGGCCCCCGTTTTCGATAAAAAATGAGGTCTGTCGTTGGGAGGTTGGACTTGGGGCGTCCTTGCGAAGCGGCGTCAGGAGCAGACAGGCTAAACCAGGACGATCCACATCCCACATGCCGTCGCGGCGCAAAGCAATGCCAAATTCACTTTCGAGGCCCATGCTGCGTGGCTTCATGCTGGTTTTTTCTACCCTCCCATTTTCTCCCATCATACCCTGAAGTCATACATATGAGTTGTATGTTCGGGATACTTGTATGGGTAGAGACTTCTTAAGAATGGTGTACTGACCAGCGTGTGCAAGCCAGACGAAAAAAGAAGATCTTCTCTGACGTGCCTTCTGTTCCCTTTTTTTGCTTTTCTCCGATAGAGAAAAAGGCCCTGTTCAGATGGGGGGAAGAACGCACAGCGAGGGGAAAGCTCTTTGTATTGCGGATTTTGTTGTGCTGTTTTTGGTTCCCAGTTTTTTCCTGATTTTTGGGCTGTCCGGGGGTCTTTTTTCGGCGGGCCGTCTCCGTATGTTTTTTCCCGGTGTGTTTTTTCGCTGGGATCTGCTCGGTTTTCCCGACAAGTTCTCACGCGACCGGAGTAAGCTGCGTCCAACTTTTTTTCATATTGTCGAGTCTTTTTGTCGGGTCTTTCTAGGGTTTTCTGGGGTGAGACGGGCACAGTAACAGCTATCGATGAGCTATTGACGGACAAGACAGACGCTCCAGAGGAAAACGAGAGAAGTACCTCTGGGGAAAATGGATCCAGAACAATGGGTCCAGGAGGGAGATGACATGGAAGTTCGCCTCGATGGAAAGACCGCGCTTGTGACTGGTGGGAGCAAAGGGATTGGTCGTGCAATTGCCCAAGAATTTGCTCTTGCTGGTGCCCGAGTAATGCTGTCTTCGCGCAAGCAGGACGCGCTCGAGAAGGCCGTGATGGAAATCCGAGAGCTCGGTGGCGATGCTGATTTTGTTGTGGCGCACGCGGGGAATCCGGAGCAGGCGGAGGCTGCTGTTGCTGCGACAATAGAGCGTTATCACGCTTGTGACATTCTCGTGAACAATGCTGCGACGAATCCCTATTTGGGACCAACTTTGGGGATTGAGCTTGCACAGTATGACAAGACCTGGAATGTTAATTTTCGCGGCCCGCTTATTTTCTCCCAGAAAGCACACGAATTTTGGATGGGAGAACACGGGGGTGTCATCTTGAACATTGCTTCTATTGGTGGCCTTATCAGCGAAGGCTTTCTTGGCATGTACAACGCCACGAAGGCAGCTCTTATGCATTTGACCAGGACTTTGGCAGGAGAGCTTGCTCCGTCTGTACGGGTGAACGCCATTGCCCCAGGATTGGTGAAAACCGATATGGCGCGTGCTCTTTGGGCGCCGAACGAGGAACGTATCGCAGCTTCTTTTCCCCTACAGCGTCTGGGTGAGCCTGAGGATATTGCTCAGTCCGCAGTTTTTCTCGTGAGCGAGAAGGCTTCGTGGATTACCGGTCACACAATGATTGTGGACGGGGGGGCAATGGTCGGATCTCGATGAGGGCTTTGCCAATGTGAAGTCTTGGGACAGTTCTGAGACAAGCGGGAAAAGGGTCGAGAGAACTCTCGATGGATTCGGATTTGCAGACGTTGACGAGTCCGAACCCATCGAGAGGCTGAATGTGTGTGGCTCGATCTATTCAGAAGCGTTTTGCGCTTGTGCCGCTGTGCTCGTGATGACCGTTGTATTCAAACTGTCGGTGACCCACAAGAACATGTACGCCAGATGTAAGTTTTGCTGTAGTGCCCGGAGGGATGAGAGTCCATCCTGGGGCGTTCGGGTAGGAAATATATGTTCCGTTTGCTGATTTGCGGTCCGTGAGAAGAGTGTTCCATCCCTCCAAGCGGATTTCGGCATGAATCCGTGACAAGTGTTGTTCTGGGTCGTCAAGAGGAAGTGGGCGATGCGTTCCTGCTTTTACGTCTGGGTCGTTTGAGGGATCTCGCCCCAAGATGTAGTTGTCGTCGACAGTGAAGGTTGTGCCGTCGTCGAGGACGATGACTCCGAGTGGCGGGCGTGGTCCTCTCACCAGGTTGCGTGGTGCCCGTGTGAGATCCAAACCACAGTATGCGCAGGTCTGCGCGTCAGGATGGTTGAAGTCCCCCCGGGCGCAGTACAGGCCGTCTGTCATGACAACCGGGATTTCGGTTTTGTTTTCTTCGATCTCCTCAAAAGCTTTTGAGGAGCCTTGAAGCGGTTGTGCAACCGGACCCGGCAGAGAAGTACTACGTTTTTCGAGTTGGGGAACCTGGTCGTTTGAAGTGACTGCAGGCACGATGAGGGTAGGCATGGGGTCGTCCTCTTCGAGAGGATCGATGTCGGGAGCGGAAACAGCAGCCGCTATTTCTTGAGGAAGCTCCTCTGGGACATCGGCTTTGCCTGCCTTACTCAGATCTATCGAGGGAGCCTCTTCTTTTTCACCGAAAGAGGGAAGGGCCGGTTCGGGCGCACTCGGAGAGTACGAAGTTGCGTGCGGGTGGCTCGCTTACTTGTGCGGGTGGCTCGCTTACTTGTGCGGGTGGCTCGCTTACTTGTGCGGGTGGCTCGCTTACTTGTGCGGGTGGCTCGCTTACTTCGGGAGTTGCAAAGTGGGGGAAGGGGTCTGAGTGAGACGCGGAGGGAGCAGAGGGTTCCTCCTCTTCGGGTTCTGCAATGAAAGCCCGGTTTTTCTCCAGCTCCAGGGAACTGGCGAATTCTTGGACTGGTGATTGGTCTTCGTCAAGCTGTGCTGCTGCTTCGGGAATGTCGTGCTGCACAGCGGCTGGGCTGGAAATTTCTGCTGCCGGAGCATCTTCTTCGGCGATTTCTGTGGCGGGAAGATCTATTTCTTCTTCCTCAGGTGCGTCGCCAGTGCGGAGCAGAGTGAGCGCACTCCCTGGGACGACTCCCTTGTCGAGCCCATAGTTGCGGTCTGGTGGGGCAGGGTCAGTCCCATGTGCAATGAGTCCGAGGCTTTCAAACTGGTCTGTGAGCGTGAGGATGCGGACCCCTTCGGTGTTGCGCCGGTAGGTGAGGTCGGCTCCTGCTGTTTCGACGGCGTCCATGCTACCCGACAAGAAAACAGTGATGCTGTTTTCTTCAGGGAAAAGCGCCGAGAAGTCTACATCTTCTTGTTCTGCGAACTCTTGCAGGCCTGCAAGGATGGATTCTGGATCTTCCCATGATTCTGCCCTGTCAAGCAGTTCGACTGTTGTTGCTGTTTGGGTTGGAATGACCAGAATGAAATGAGGAAGACAAGCAACGGTGCCGTTGCCCGGATGGACGACGACGCGGACAGCGCCGAAATGTCTGGGGAGTTTCATGAGATGTCTCCTGCGCTGGATTGCAGATATGATGGAAGTCGTGTATGACGTGTGCGGTGCCCACCGGGTTTGGTTTGCAGGGATCCCGCTCTGATGCAACGCGCGTGCCACGTGAGGATGGATGCCATTCCTCTGTGGTTTGGGCCAGTGCTCTTTCCTTCAAAGGTGGAGAGCGAAAGGTGAGTGAGCAAGTGCTGCATTGCAAGGCACTTTAGTCAAAAACATGCTCGCTTGTAGCGTACCGTGTGCATTGCCCGAAGAGTACCATTCTTCGTCTTTGGTAAATTTTCCCGGGTATCTCAAAAATATAGAAAAGTATTTATAAGATTTCGTTTTTTTCTTGACCTCTCGTTTCTCCAACTATCGGGCATTTTGTCGGAGCGGAGTTTTTTCTTCTGACTTTTTATCAGTCCTCCTTTTCCCATATTAAGTACCATTTTTTTACTTTAAATGGGAAATAAAGCGGAAATAAATCGGACTGCTTTCCCCCCTGATGGAAAGTGACTTTCGATTTTTTGGGCAGCCTGTGTTTTTCTCTGTTTTCCCAGGGGAAATGAGTTTTCCTGCCTACTATGTCGTGAAAAAATTCCCTGTGCGCTCGGTGTCTCTGTTTTTGTTTGCCCTTCGTTTTTTGAGGTTTTATGCAGCGGCCCTTGTGGGGAGTGGTGCGGAGATGGGGCTATGGGAGAGCAGGTTTTTTTCCTCTCCTCATGTCCCGGATGGTCGATTAGCTCCTGCAGTGCAAAATAGCCTGCAGTGTTTCGCTTGTCTTTGGTATCGCTGCACCGCGGTACTGCCCTTTTGCTTTTCGTATTTTTCGCGATGAGAGAGCGAGGACGCGCGCCGTCGCCGAGCGTTGCATGCCAGGGAGCTTTTCCCTGTGCTGTTTTGCAGCCTGCTGCTTTTGCTTGTCGCGGTTGAGCGATGTGGCGCGCAGCCTTGAGTTCCGGTCGGGGTGTCCTGTTGTATGGCGGAAAAACGGGATTACACAGGGTATCGCCATTCGGCGTAATCGGTAGTTTCTCCACGGATCACAGTGTTGAGGGCTTTTCGCAGTTTCTCAAAAATCGGGCCCGGTGCGTGCAGCGTGCGTCCGTCGACAGAGGCAATGGGCGCCATCTCGACTGCTGTTCCCGAGAAAAAAGCTTCGTCTGCCGTATAGAGGTCGGTGCGTGGCAGGTCTGGTTCTGCAGTTGGTATGCTCAGGTCGCGCGCGAGGGTGAGGAGGGAGTCGCGGGTCACGCCTTCAAGGCATCCGGCAGAGAGGGGCGGGGTCAGGAGTTTTCCATTTTTCACAACGAAGATATTTTCCCCGGACCCGTCTGTGACCATACCGGCTTTGTTGAGGAGAATGGCCTCATGGGCGTTTGCGAGACGCGCTTCTTGTTGTGCGAAGACGGAATTCACATAGTTTCCGGCGGTTTTGGCAGCAGGTGGAAGGGTGTTGCTGTCGATGCGCTGCCAGGAACTCACAATAGTTTTGACCCCTTTGTCTGTTCCCACCATATGGTGGGGTTCCTTGTGTGAGGTTCCAAGGTAATCCTCCCACTTCCAAGCGCCGATCGCCGCATGGATGGGGAGTCCTGTGGGGTCAACGCTGAGCCTGTTGGTCTTTTTTCCTTGTGTGGGGGTCTCGGCGGCAGCAATGTAGATGATGGGGCGCAGGTATGCCTCGTTCAGTTTATTGAGGCGGAGTAGGTCCTGACAGGCTGTCGAGAGTTCGCCTGCTGTCCATGGCACATCAAGCATGTGGATTTTTGCCGAGTTGAAGAGCCGTTGCAGATGGGCGTCAAGTCGGAAAATGGATGTGCCTCCATTTTTAGTTCGGTATGCGCGTATTCCTTCAAAGATCGCGCTGCCGTAGTGGAGGGCGTGCGTGAGCACGTGCACAGTTGCCTTTTCCCATGTCACGAATTCCCCATTTTGCCAGATGACCATGTTGTCCTGCACGCTGTTCTTCTCTCTGCGAGACTGAAAATGTATAGTAGTTATTTAAATAACTACTATACATTTTCAGGCAAGAAAAGGCTTTTTTGCCGTGTTTGGCTGTGCGGGCAGCTTGCGGAGTGCTTCTCTGCAGTTTTTTTGCAGACGGTTCCGCTTTTCTCGCGAGCCAAGACCGCAATCAAGAGCGTTGTACTGGGCTTTGTGCAGGGACGCGAGGAAAAGGGCAGCTCTTTGTTCCCTGCGTGAGTGAAGAGAAGTCCTTGTGTAGTGTGGTACCTGGTGTGGCTGCTTCAGCGAGACAAGAGTGTGTGCCTGTCGTGTGTGCCCAATGACGGGACCGCTGTCGTTTTTCGAAAAAGACGAGATCTCTGCGGTGCGAGGCTTCGACAAAGACGCGAAAACAGAGTCGCCTCAGACAAACCGAGAGAGAGGAAACGCATGCAAAAAAACCGGGTGGATCATGAGAAAGCCGAGGACATGGCTGGTCTCGCAGGTGCTCTTCTGCTCGATTTACGTGATGGGTCAAGCAAGGGCAGTGCGCCGCGTGCAAGCGCGCCAACAGGCAAAGCGCTCGGAAAAGAAGGGGATGCACGTTCGAACGATCTGCTTTTTTCTCTCCTGCAGGAGTCTTTCCCGGGTGACACCATTCTTTCTGAAGAACAGGCTGATGATCTTGCTCGCCTTGATGCCGCACGCGTATGGATCATTGACCCCTTGGACGGCACACGCGAATACGGCGAAGGACGATCTGATTGGGCTGTGCATGTTGCGCTTGTGGAAGAGCAGGCGTTAACAGCAGGAGCAGTTGCGCTCCCGGACTGGAAGGTCACCTTTTCGACGGCGAGACCCCCGGCTCTTCCGGTGCTCTCCCCGGAGAGGATGGAATGTCCCCGTGTGGTTGTGAGCCGTACACGCCCGCCAATTTGGGCTGAGGCAGTGGTCGAAAAGTTTGGCGGGGTGCTGTTGCCAATGGGAAGTGCCGGGGCAAAGGCGATGGCAGTCGTGCGAGGGGACGCGGAGATCTATCTGCACAGTGGCGGGCAATGGGAGTGGGATTCGGCTGCGCCGGTCGCGGTGGCACGTGCTGCGGGATTGCATACCTCTCGTATTGACGGGAGTCCTCTCTGCTACAACCGCCGGGATCTTGCGATTCCTGATTTGTTGGTGTGCAGGACCGAATGGGCTGCACCCGTTTTGGCCTGTCTTTGCGACCTCTTGTGAGTTTTCCCGTTCTGCTTGCGCCTTATGCGTACGGTGGTTTTTGGTGCGATGTTTCCTGTCGGGAAGGAATCACGCTCACCAGCTGATTTCCTACGGAGCCGGCGGAGATGGAAGCCATAGTGCTCCGTATCCGTACTGATTGTCGGGTCCTGGTGGGCCGAGATCCTGCGCGTTCGAGAGAATGTACTCGCGTGCTTCCTCAGCGTTTGCTTCCGGGTAGGCGCTGAGATAAAGGGCTGCTGCTCCCGCCGCATGGGGCGCTGATGCTGATGTTCCTGAAAAGAGACCAAAAGTGGATGTGGAGACGCTCGAAGGTGCCACTATCTCTGGTTTCTGCCGTCCGTCCAGGGTAGGGCCTTCTGAGCTGAAGGGTTCCAATAGGTTTGTGTGGGCGTGGACGGCTCCAACAGTAAGGGAGCCAAAGGATGTTCCTGGGGAGAGCACACTTCCGCTGGAATTCCCATGTTGCAGGCTTGTTCCTGCAGCGAACATATCCATGTGAGGTGCATCTTGGGTTTCTACGCCCTTGATCTTGAGATAGAACTTGCGAGGAAGAAAGCTGATATTGGCATACACTATTTGTTCAGTTGGCGGGAGATTCCCGGACTGTTGCCGTGAACTTGACGCCACTATCTTATCGAGATGGTCATACAAATAGAGGTCATAGTCGTTGGAGGAGAGAGGCCAGCTATTCCAGCGTAAATCACAAATGAGAACCCCATTTGGGAGCAGTGTGATGAAGTTTTTTTCATCGTTCGGGGCAAACTCGTGCCAGGAGTTCTGGTCTTCGTCTGTGAAAGTGTTCCCCCAATGACTCCGACGTTCGTTTCCGGCTGCCGCTACCCACAATATGCCGTCGGATCGAGCCTGCGACGCGATATCGTCGGGAGAGTTTTCGATCAGGGTTCCATCTCCGGGGAAAAAGGGCCAGCCCATGGAGACCGTGATGAGGTCAACTTCTTGTGCCTTTGCCCATTGATAAGCGGTGGGGAAGGTTTTGTCGGTGACACACACGAGATAGACCGATGTTTTTGGGGCCATTTCATGTAGGATCTCCGTGACGGCAGTTCCGTGCGAAAAACTCGACCAGGTATTTTCCTCACATAAATCGAGGGTTCCTGCAGGCCGTGGAACCTCCCCACGCTCCTGCGCTTTTTGATAGCCGGCGAAGCCCCCGTCAAACACTGCCACGCGGATACCGCTGCCCAGATGCCCCGCTTCATGCCAAGCCTTGGCATTCGTCAACGCGACCCCTTCCCCAGTGATCTTTGAGATGTCGTGTTGATCGACTGCCTGCAGAGGCCGGGTTTTGCTGAGAGAACTCAAGCTTGTAGGCCCTGAGCGCACTGGATGTGTGAGGTCCAGCGGAAGACGAACAGAGCCGTGATGCCCGGGATCACGCAGCTGCCCTTGGGCCATGCGCGTGGGACTCGTGGAAAAAGATTGCCGAAGCAGAGGCCGGCTGCTTGGAGAAAGCCCATTGGTTTGCCTCGTCTCCGTGCGGCCTGCAGCGAATTCTTTTTTCGTGCCTGTTGCAAGGACGATGCTGCTGACCGCAATACTGATTGAGAGAGCGAAGCGCAGCCTCGCAGTTCTTCTGAAAAAATTCTTGATTTTTCCCGACATGTTGATTGTTGTCCACCCGTTGCCGGTATTTCTCGCGTGTGCGAATTCTATTGTGTCTTTGGAGGATGCTATCTATTCGGAAAAATTTTTCCCTATGGAATGTGGGAAAAATTTTGATGAGGTCATACTGTGAGAAGTCGGATATATCCTCTCAATTGAGTTTGCACGCTGGTGTGTTCGTGGTGGCAATCCCCACCCAACCCGGAGACTGCACGCGGCATTAGCATTTCATAGTAAATGCCGTATATGCCAAAGAGTGTCCCCTGTCGGGGTCGATGCTGCTTCTTCTATGAGGGATGTCTATAAAAGCCGCGATGGTTAGATTTTGCCCTTTGCGCACAAACTGTAGGCAGAAGGGGAGACACTTTCCAGTACTGAGAAATTTTTTCCTCGCGAACGCCCGTCAGCGTTTCACCCGACGAACCGTGAGACCGAGAAAGACCTGATCGACAATACGCAGGACAATGCGAATCCACTGGCCTACCCAGTTGGGGAGACTGCTTTCAACAACACCCCAACCATGAAGCAGAACGCAAAGGTCGCAGACCATAGCCTGAAACAGCCCGATAAGCGGTGAGAAGAAGACAGGTATCCCAAGAAAGAGGCGTGAGTTGTCTTTTGGATACGCGGCGATGTTGCGTGATCGGTGAGTGTTGTGCGCAGTTTGCTTTGGAAAACAACGTCTGTGAAGTGCGCTGGATTCTACGAGGCGTACTGAGTTAATGTGTAGCGCGAGGGGCTTGTTTTTCGGAATGTCGCGCAGTTCCAATGTCGGGTATTCCTCGGAATTTCTACATCAAGGCGGATGAAAACGCTGGCATGGAGTTTTGAGGGAGTGTGAGTCGCTGGGGGAATGTGTGGCGAGTTTGGCTTTGAGGCTGGGCTAAAAAGTCAGGCTGTTGTGGTACTTTTCTGAGGTACAATCCCAATGAACATTAACATTCAGGAATAAAAAAAGGAAATACCAAGCTTGGCCTCAGGCTTTGTGTGGTGGGTGATGAAAGAATTGAACTTTCGGCCTCTTCCGCGTCAAGGAAGCGCTCTACCACTGAGCTAATCACCCATAACAGGCCATGCGGAGGGTTTTTTTCCCTGTGCTTGCTGCGCCGGCAGAAGTGGTAGGTACCGCGTAATGGGCATGTGAACTTCTACCTTGACCGTGAAGCGAGTCTATCAGAAAGACGCTCGCTGACCTGTTTTCTCTTGGAAATCGAGCGGATGATGGGAGGTAGTGTGCTGACGGGAAGCAAGGAGGGGATGCGTATCCCGGGAACGAATTTTCTTTAGGTGTCTTGCTATTTTCCCAGGCAGGAGGGGTGGTGAGCAAGCGCTTACTCATTGGTCTTGTGTCCTGCTAGGGTGAGGTGTGCAGTACGCAAGATGTTGTGCGGCGCCGCAAGGGGGCCGTTCTCTGATTGACCGAGGAAGACATTATGGCCGATATTCAGATTCCTGACACCCCAGATGAGTTTTTCACCAAAGTGCTGGTAGCGGAGTTTGCTGACCAGGCGTCTGACATTGAGGGTGACGGGCCTGGCGCAGTGTGTTTCAGCCTGACTGACTTGGGCTCATGGTCCTTGATCATCAAGGGCGGAGAAATGACTGCCACAAAGGGTCGGGACGACGACACTCTCGTCGAGATCACCATGGACGGGTCCGACTGGAAAGCCTCTGCTGAGCGTATGCTGGGCGGCGGCATGGGTCCCCTCGCCGGTGACGGCGGCGGCGGTGGCATCACCTCCGTTCTTGGGAACCCGACTGCTGCAACCACGCTGAAGGCAGCGCAGGGCACCATGAAGATGGTCACCAAAACTGATGGTGATGACGAGTGGATTGCCATCACCTTTGGTGGTGCTGAGGCGAACATCGATTCTCCCCGTGCCACGATTACCATGCCCCAGGAAGTCGCTGAGGAGATGCAGGGTGGCAATGCCAACCCGCAGGAACTCTTCATGTCCGGCAAGATTCAGATCACCGGCGACATGATGATGCTTATGCAACTTGCTCCGCTTATGCAGTGATTTTTTGTGAGACAGCTCGCCGGCTTTTGTTCGCGGGCTGTCTCACTTTTGTCCTTGTTCTTACTTTTTTATGATTTTGCTTTCTTGGTAGTTGAGGGGTTGACCGCAGAGTTTGCGGGTTTTTTCTGGGCTGTTTGTGGGGAACTACCAGCCTGTATTCTTTGGTCTGGCCTGTCGGATGCTAGAGTCATTCCCTGCCGGGGGGCGTAGCTCAGCGGGAGAGCGCTCGCCTCACACGCGAGAGGTCACAGGTTCAAAACCTGTCGCCCCCACCCTCATTTTGGAATGTTGTTTTTTTGCGCTCTGCTGGGAAATTCTTCTCTTCCGGGTTTGTTGAACGTGCTTTTACAGAGGGAATATCTCTCTGTAGGTTTTCTTTCCTGTATTAGTGGCTATATGTTGGGGTTTGTCAGAGTGGTTGCTGGCGATGCTGTGATTCGTGAGGTTATGGGAGTATTGTAACCCGGACTAATCAGATGAAACGCATGAACAGGATGAACCCGTAAGTGAGACAGGGCCGACAGGGAAAACCTGGTTTCTTCTCTCGCGTCATAGTGTTGATAGTGACTCTCAGTTTTACTGTTGGGCTTACACTTTTTATCACGCGTGTACAGAGTACTCCACCGCTTCTTCCTGACGCGGAAACTCTCGCGGTCTCTGCGGTTGAGGGGCTTGCGCCCTATTTCAAGAAAAGTAGGCAAGCCAGAGAAGTGCTGAGTATCGCGACAGCGGATCGCACACTTTCTCGTGACTTTCCTGCTCACGTCGCCATTCTTGTGACCGATCATCTTGATGTGCACGTCTGGCCAGGTGAAGAGGCAACACTGTTCTTGCGTCTGAGAAACCGCACGCCGAATGGAGCGCCACAGACCTTACTTATTGCAAAAGAGCTCTATATAGAGGGTCAAACCTGGTATAAAGTCTGGCTTCCGGTTCGTCCGAACGCGTCGACAGGGTGGATACGTGCGGGTGATGTGTTGGTGCAGGGAGTGGACTATTCACTTGATGTGCATCTGAAAGACCGGCGCCTGGACCTGTTGCGTCATGGCGATGTCGTGGCTTCTTTTCCTATTGCAGTTGGCAAGGCCGGCACGCCGACTCCAGGCGGTGTATTCTATATTCAGGAGCTTTTGAAACCTCCATCTTCGAATTCCAGATATGGTTCTTTTGCATTTATTTTGAATGGCTATTCCGATGTGGTGACCGATTTTGCCGGAGGTGACGGGATAGTCGGCATTCATGGGACAAACACTCCGTGGCTGCTCGGGGAAGGAGTCAGCCTTGGAAGTGTGCGGCTCCGAAATGAAGCGATTGAGTTTCTTGCGGCGAAATTGCCTCTTGGCACACCGGTGCGTGTCCTTGCGTAATGTGACGCTGTCTTGTGAAAAAGAACGCTGTTTTCCGGCGGCTACTGGGTAGTTCTCCTGTTTTCTTTAGGATATTTTAGACGGGAGAGAAACCTGCGGAGTCACCCCTATTTCGGTTTGTTCTTGTGGGTTCTCATCGGAATTCTCCACGTAGTAGGGACGGGTGATTGGTTCATTTGAAGGCACCGGTTCTTGCTGGAGTACCGGCTGGAGTACTGTCTGCTCTGGTGCAGGTGCACCTGTAGATGCGGGTTGCGGCGTGCGTAGTTCCTCAAGAGAGGGGAGGTCTCCTGCGTGAGGTCTGCGGAATACTGCCCAGGTGAAAGTACCAAATGGGCCTCCAACACAGCAGATGACCAACCAGAATCGCCAGTCCTCAAATTCTGTGTGGTCCCGCGCGAGAACGTCAAGCACTCCCCAGAGCCAGACTCCTCCACCAATAGCGACGAGAACTCCGAGAGTTAGCTCAAGCACGAGAGTCCCCCAATCTCGAGCGACTGGCATGCAACGCGAAATACCAGCAATCCTTTCATTTTTTCGGCTGCTTTCTTTCGGTCTTGAGTGTTGTGATTGCTTGTATGCGTGCCCATTCGTAATCGGGCTTTCCTGCAGGAGAGCGTTGGATGTTAGGTACAACAACCAGAAACTTGGGCCATTTATAGCGGGCTAGACGTTCGCGGCAACATTCTCGGATGTCGTCAATGCTGATAGATCCATACTCTATGGTACCCAATTTTGGTGCGACAACAGCAGTAACGGCTTCGCCCCATTGTTCTGAAGGGATTCCAACGACAAGGACGTCGGCGATATCAGGGTGGGCGAGGACAGCTGCTTCTACTTCTTCAGGGTAAATTTTTTCTCCTCCGGAGTTGATCGAAGAAGAACCACGTCCCAGGAGTTCGATCATGCCATCTGCGTGGAGATGGGCACGGTCACCTGCGACAACCCAACGCCGTCCCTCGATTGTGGGGAAGGTTTTTGCTGTCCTTTCCGGATCTTTGTGATAACCGAGAGGGATGCGCCCTGTTTTTGCGATGCGGCCACTTTCGCGGGAGCCTGGGGGAAGAAAGGCCCCGTCGTCCCCGAGAACGCGTACGCTCCGTCCGGCGCGGAATCTATTCTCTTGCCCTGCTCGCCCGATTCCTCCGGATTCGCTGGTTCCTAAACCATCCGCGATGTTGACGTCAGGCAGCCGGTCTCGTAAAGCCTTTTTTGTTGTGGGAGAGAGAAGGGCCCCACCGGAGAGCAGGAAAGTCAGAGAGACATCGTAGCCATTTGCGGTATCCCAGGCTTCGATCAAAGGGCGTGCGAAAGAGTCTCCCACGATAGCCGCATGCGTGACGTGTTCTCGTTCGCATATTTCCCAAAATAAGACGGGATCAAACCCTTCGCCTCGGGTGCAGGTGACCATGCCTCCGTCGAAAAGGCACCAGAAGCCAAACCAGTGGGCGGTACCGTGCATGTAGGGCGGGGCAGGAAATCCAATGGTTGAAGAAGTGCGGGACATTTCGGCGGCTTGTTTGAGAGTGCGCGGAGCAGGACGTTCGAGGGCTCCGGCGAGGGCTCCGTAAAAGATGTCTTCTTGCCGCCAGAGAACGCCTTTTGGTCGTCCTGTCGTGCCTCCTGTGTAGAGAACGTAAAGGTCGTCGGGGGACCGTTCTACATCGAGAGAGGCGCCGTAGTGATCGCTGATGAGGTTTTCGTAGGTTGGTAAAGAATCTTCCACAGAAAAATAATTCTCTGTAGGGAATGCGGCTTTCCTTCCGATTTGTAAGAGGAAGTGGAGATTTTTTAGGTGAAGGGCGGCATGAATCGCCTGTTCTTTGTAGGTTTCCTCGAAAATAAGACCGGAAAGATCTGCATCGTCGAACAGCGAGACGAGTTCGTCTGCGACATATCGATAGTTGATGTTTACAGGTACGAGTCTTGCCTTAAAACAGGCGATCATGGATTCCATGTACTCATGCCCATTGGTCATATAGAGACCGACCCACTCGCCTGTGCGCAAGCCGCTTTCGAGTAGCCCCTGTGCGAGGGCAGTAGAACGCTCTTCGACTTCTCGCCAGGATTTTGTTTTCTCACCAGCCGTTCCCAAACATGGCGCGTCAGGTATGGTTTCGGCGATTGTTTCGAACAGATCAGCTAGGTTTCCGATGGAGGTATGTGGCGTGTGACGGCTCATGACGGATACGTGTGGGTTGATATCTTGTTTTTTTGCAGATAAACATTTCAGACAAATGCCAGCGAGTGTAGTGAAGACCCTAGTAGGAACCCTTTCCCTTGTGACAGCTGCTCGTTTGGTTCTGTGAGCAGGTAAGCACAAGAAAGAGACAGCACAGGGCCAAGGAGAAAAGCCGTACTGTATCTTCTGAAGTTGTCTTCCTCTTTGCTCTCTTCTTTTTTACCAAGGGCTTCTTCGACACTGAGAAGTACTCTTTCCCCGGATAATCAGGATAATAATTAAAATGGTGACCAGCGGTGATGAGGTAATGACGAGAAACCACGAGCGAACAAAACGATCGTCACAACGGTCAGGATGACGATGCGAAGATTCCCGTCAAATTTCCGGTTTTCAGCTCTTCTTTGTTCTCTCTTTGTTTTTCTCGGAGGCGGAGTTCTTGCTGCTTGCGGGGACGACGAAGCGAGTTCTGCCTCAGTGCGGTCGCGAGTGGAAACTTCTTTCGAAGAGAAGTATTTTTTACGACTTTTGTCTCTGAACTGTGCGAAGAAAGCATCTTTGGAAGAGGGCGCG
>Ga0209345_10000504_pt1 | contig 50018 bp, 59 predicted proteins | sample Cruoilmetagenom7_FD_187294 | JGI IMG/M metagenome (GOLD analysis project Ga0209345, IMG submission 187294) | Oil polluted marine microbial communities from Coal Oil Point, Santa Barbara, California, USA - Sample 7 (SPAdes) (version 2) | ecosystem: Environmental > Aquatic > Marine > Oil seeps ... | reverse complement strand
TCTGGCCGGCACCCTGTCATATCGCCCGCGGTCGGCAAGCGAGATGGGATCGCACAGCCCCATCCAAATTCGTGCCTTGGTGGATGCCGTCTGCGTCTATGGCGCCGACCTGACCGAGCTGGCCCGCGCCTGTGGCTGGTACGTGGTCAGGGGCAAGGTGAAGGTCGTTCCCAAGCAGCAGACCCAGAAGATCAAGGCGGCGCTGTCTGGGGCGCTGGATGCCATGGGCGAGGCTTGGATCGACGAGGGCGTGGATGTGCCGCGTTGGGTTGGGACGGTGGAGGTGTCGTCATGAATCGCAAGTTTGGCCCAAGGCGGGGTGGGATTCGTGGTCGACTGGAAATAACCTCGCCGAATAAGGAATCGTTTCAAAGGAAGATTGTTTTGGCTTGGCCTGTTCCGAAGAACTCAAAAAAACGCGTGAAGAAAGCGGGAAAGACAATCGCTGATGTTGGAAGTCGCGGAATGATCCGGTGGGGCATGAATGTATCCAGTGAAGATTTTCAGGTGGTCGAAAATTGGCGTGCATCTCACGGTGCGGTTCTAAACACTGCTCAGGCTTGGTTGCGTCGTTTGGAAAAAGTGGACCTTCCAGTCGTGGGGCAGCGCCTAAAACGGCTCGACACAATCGTAGACAAGCTTGCAACGGGTCGCGCGATTGATCTTTCTACAATGCATGACATCGCGGGCGTTCGGGCTATTTTCAGGAAAGAAGATGATCTGCTTGCATTCCGAGAGAAGATGGATGCTTCACGAGCTAGACATTCAAGAATGCACGAACCAGAAAAGTTTGATTATATTTCGCGCCCCAAGCCGACAGGGTATCGAGGCATCCATGACGTCTACAAGAGAGAAGTTGCTGCGCTCAGTGGGGTGCCATGGAATGGACTGAAATTTGAGGTTCAACTCAGAACCTTTGTCCAGCATGCTTGGGCGACGGCAGTGGAAATCTACGACAGTACCCAGCTCTCTCGGTTCAAGTTTACTAGCTCTTCTGATCCTGCCTATGAACAGTTCGTGATCATCAGTGAGATCTTTTCTAGAGTTCATGAGGATCAAAATGGATGTCTTACTGACATGAGCGACAACCAACTTCTTGATCGTTACCTCGAGCTAGAGAGCAAGTCCGGTCTGCTCGAGATGTTTCGAGGGCTAAAAATTGCGGCCGAGTATAATGGCTTGGAGAAAAACACCATACTACAGCGACAATCTGACGGGCTATTTGTGCATAGTTTCCCGAACTTTCGCGAAGCGATCGAAGCAATTTCAGACATTGAAGGTCGTCCTGAGACCATAAATGCTGTGTTGGTTGGTTCCAGTATGCCGCAAGATATTCGGTCTGCATTTCAGAACTATTTCGACGATACAAAGGACTTTGTTACGCTTCTGGATGACGCTTTGGATCGGCTTTCATCGAGTTCTCAAGAAGAGACCTTTTGGTAATGAAAGCTGAACGCCTCCCCGACGGCCAAATCAAGCTGACCGGCAACGCGTGGTCAGATGTTTTCCCCGCCGACCGTCTTCAAGGCTGGATCAAGTGGTATGACCAGATGCACACTGATTATGGGCATGAAAGCTACAGAGAAACTGCTGACGTGCTGCGGGCGGTATGACCGGTCTTAAGCCCGGCGGCACCCTCCTAGCTGTCATTGCCAAGAACCACATTTTCATTGAGTGCCAATGCGGTCACACGATTTCTCGAAAATCTCTTTTTGTTGACCGCCAGTTATGGAATACCATCTGAGGGAGAGTTGGTGAGAGCCAACATTTTGAATTTCGAGAGATTGAAGGAAAATCATTTCATGAAAACTAAAGCGGCCGCAGTACTTTGCGCCAGTGTTGCCCTTTCTGGCTGTGTTGCGCAGGAAACCTTCGTCAAAACCAACATGCGCTATTCAGACTTTGAACAGGATCGTGCGACTTGTGAAACGAAAGCAGCCCAGGAGGTTGAGGCCAACCGTAGCCCAGGCGCTGAAATTGTGGTCGCAGTTCTTACCGGTATTTACGCGACCCAAGATGCGAATGCCGAGGCACGGAAGCGGAATTACGAGGCGTGCATGATCTCGAAGGGGTACCAACGGGTTGAATTGCCACCGTGTAAAAACGCAAAAGAGGCGCGGGAAAATGGGATTGGCCCACTGACGGCAAGCAAACGCGTCGTGATCGAAAGCAATTCCTGTGCTGCCAATGACCAATTAGGTCGGATTGTCTTCTACAAGCAGGGAGCTACAGGGGAAGCGGAAAGCTGATCTTGTTAGTTGCAGGAGCTTGTTCCTGCCCCCAACATTGCACCAGCGCGACCAAAGGAGATAAACGACCGATGGTCGCGATCTGAGATGGATTCCTTATGAAAAGCTCAACTCACGCAGTGCTGCTGTTCTGCTGCCTGATGGCTTTACCTGTCGAGGCAATGGCCATTGGAAAATGCGGTTCCGGAAAGCGCGTCACCTGTGTCGTTGACGGGGACACTATCTGGCTGGAGGGAGAGAAGATCCGCCTCATGGGGTTTGATACGCCAGAACCACAGACCAACATCTGTGGAGGCAACCGTGAGAAGTGGCTGGCAAACAGGGCTTCCCAGAGATTGATGCAGCTGCTTACCGAGAATGCCTTCACGGTCGATCGTGACGGCGCTGACAGATATGGCCGCACCCTGGCCATTATCCGGGTAGATGGTGTGAATGTCGGAGACATCCTGATCAGCGAAGGCTTGGCGCGCCGGTATCCGGATGGCCCAGAATTCTGGTGCAACTAACCGGATCGTAACCCGAGCACGGTATTCTGGCGCCGTTCAGTATGTTCCGTATAGCCCTCCGCAAGGGCTTGCTTGCGGCGCGGTGGCCCGTTTCCGTTTGTGCCATCGCGCTTGCAGCCTGTCGTTGAAGCACAGAAATCAAGTGCTCGTAGCCCCGGACACCTTTTTTTTAGGCCGCCCTACCTGATAGCGAGGCAAGCGTCGTAGTCAGAGGGGAATTGACCATTGGCACGTCTAACTTGTGGGAAGGGTTATGATGAGCATAGATGCGCTCACACGATGCCTCTGTGTGGTTTCGGATCATCACCAAAGCCTGGCGCACTTGCTCAATGCTAGGAGGCTGTCCTTCTTCCAACATGTTGTCGATCGCAAAAGTGATATTTCCCAAAGACAGCGCAACTTGTTGAAGTAGCGTTTCTGTTTTTTGCTCTCGATTGCACATTGCCCGATTCCCCATTTTTGAACGTATGATCATAACTCGGACATACTCATTAACGGGGAGTTAACAGCGCTCTGGGACAATGAAGATGTGCGTCCTTTTGCCTATTGTAGGCTCAGGCAACCTGTTCCGGCTTTGAAGGGAAGGGCACAACGTTGTTCGGCAAACGCCCCACTTCCTCAAGTGCGGCACGAACGATAGCACTCGCTAGAGCGTCCTTGCTTGTTTGTGGTGTGTTCTTCCGTCCAAACTGTTCTTTTTCCTGGAGGAGATCCAGCAACCATTCTCGATTAGTCATCCCAAGTTCCTTCCTAAGTCTGGCGCATCCCAATGCCGTGAGTATCTCAGTCTCCGCTTGGTTAAGGAGTTACTAACACCCCCATGTGGATAACTGATTGCCGTGGGGGTAACCTGTCGCGTGTTCAACATGTTGTGTTTGTCGCGACTAAGCACTCTACAAAAACGTAGTACGCCTGCCTGTGAGTGCGGCGTTTCGCCACTTTTTACCGAATCGTCGGAAATCGTGACGTCAGCCAAGATCTCAAGTGGGTCCAGAGCGACAGTGGTGGCTGAGTTCTGTAAATTCGACCTGGACTGCTCGGCTCGGCAAGTTCTGGAAAGCGGTCGCGTTTTCGCTCTTGATTACTTTTGGGACACTCATACTGAACGCGGAGAGGGAATGAACATTCACAAATCCAACCGGAATGCCTATATAGCGTTACGAGAGGAAAGCGATTCAGTGCCCTATAACGCGAAAACAATAGCCAACTGGTTTGTTGACCGCGCTCACGCGGAGGGGAAGACTCTGTCCATCATGACGCTACTCAAGCTGACCTATATTGCTCATGGGTGGCATTTAGAAGTGCGCAAATCCCCCTTGTTCACAAACAGAATTGAAGCTTGGCAATATGGCCCGGTAATCCCTGAAGTTTACAACGCATTTCGCCCACAAGGGGTCAACGTGGTGCGGACCGTTCCAGTTGTGGATAATCCAATCGCCCCAGACGTTAATCAGCTTTTGGGCGAAATTTGGGGAATCTACGGCCATTTGAGCGGGTTTCAGCTTTCAGAAATAACCCATGAGCCTGGTGGTCCATGGGAAATTGCCACACGAAAGGGCGGCAATTACGCGCGCATTCTTGATAGCGTCATTCAGCAGCACTACGAAGACAAGCGTCGAAAGGCGAACGAGGGGGCAAATGTCTGACGACATCACGCTGCTGCCTTCTGGTCTTGATATTCCTGAAAAGCCGTCAGCGGCTGAGCAAGATGCAGAATACCGCTCACTCGCAGCAGATGCCGCGTGGAAAGAAGCAAGAGTTGCAAGTGAGAACCAGCGGCGCATGCTTCGACAAACCGCCTATGGCTTTGCAGTTGGGGTGGTGGGTTTCATGAGCGTGTACCTCATGGCTATGGTTGCCGTTGTTAGACTGGCAGAAAAGGAAACATTTTCCGGCCAGGCACAGATCGCAATATTCGGTGCCCCCATTGCTGCGATTGCCGTGATCACGATTTTCGTTTTACGAGGGGTCTTTAACGGGTTTGCGGAAAAGGGGTTTGGGCAAGAGGTCGTGCCTGTTATTGAGGCAGGCAGAACTGCGATAGGTAGTTGATCGCCTTAAGCGCTCCTCACAGTCAGCGTTCCCTCCCGGGTGTAGGGGAACAGAGTGAAAGGCGCGCTAAACCAACGGTATTTCCTCGTAGGTATCCGATAAGCGACGAGAATGGCCGCATATGGGGGCCGGACTTTGGACTATTAGATCGTTTACAAGCGAGCCTCAGTTCTGTTCTTGGGGGTGCCGACACGGCCAGTCAGCAAATTTACCCAGGAAAAATTGAAAATGTGTGATGAAAAACAGCACCAAGAGAAAGAGTTTGAATACGCCGCTCAGGAGCATGAAAGGCTGAATGCGTTCGTGGCATATGCCAATCAATCAGCAATTGATAATAGCACCCACACTCTCAAAGCCCTTCTCCTTATCAACGGTGGTGCGGCTGTTGCAATGCTGGGTATGCTTGGTGCAATTGCATCTGGTGAAGCTGAATGGGGCGACGAATTGCGGCCTTTTCTTGAAGGTCTCATTATGTTTGCCTTGGGCGTTGCCGCAGCCACATTGTCATCGGGGATGTCCTATATCGTGATGTATTTGCAGGCGGTTCATGCTGACAGTTTGGCTCAATTATGGGAGCATCCGTATGTTAGAAACACCCCTGCAACTCTGAAGATCAGGCGCTGGATGATTGCGGCTCATATCGGAGCTGTTGCGCTCGCTGTAGGTTCTCTGGGGTGCTTTCTGAGCGGAGTGTGGGAATTGAGCCAGGCTTTGACTGTTGTAGGATGATTCGCCAAATGCATATTCAATAAAGTGATGTGAAAACAATAGGTTGAAAAAATGATGTTGCGCAATGAGTCGCAACACGTAGTTTTTACCCATCCTCAGAAATGCGCCTAACGGAAACGTGGGCGCATTTTTCGTTAGGTACACAGGACCCCGCTGACCGGGGTATCCCAACATGGAGACTGACTATGCGCAAAACCCTTTTTGCAGCTGTCGGGGTGTTTGTGGCGCTGGCGTTTGCCACCGTCGCACCCGCAATGACGGCATCCCCTGAATTCAACCTGGCCCCGGATGTTATGGCGATGGATCAGCCCCCCGGTCAGTTGTCCGACACGCTGCTGTCCAATGACCTGGCCGCCGTTCATCTGGACCAGATGGCCACCGATGACGTCGGTATCGGTCTGATGGTCGTGACCAGTTATAACGAGATCAACAGCCCGGCCAATCTGGCGATGCCCAGTTCCGTGACCGCCGCACGCCTGTCCAGCCTCTCCGCTTCCCCCATCGTTTCCGGCACCGGAGGTGGCCTGACCGTCGGCATTATTCTGGGCTGATAAGCCCTGCCTATCCACCCTGCACCATGAGTGCAGGACAGGCCGTTGGGGAAACCCAGCGGCTTTTCAGTTTCGCGGGTGTAGCTCAGTGGTAGAGCGCTGGCCTTCCAAGCCGATTGTCGCGGGTTCGAACCCCGCTGCCCGCTCCAAGTTCCTAGCTTCTTTACATGTGCGTCCGGCATGTAAAGAAAAGCCCGATTTCTTTACATGAGGGCCTCGCCATGAAGCTGGTCATCGAACCAAGTGACGAGATGCTCGGCCGATATGGCAATGCCATGGCAGTAATCGGGAAGACCGGCGCCAACAAGGCCCAGGTCCGTGCCGTCAATCACACTGCCCGCAAGGCCCGCACCGCTGTGGTTCGCGCTATCGCCAAGCAGTCATCCATCCCATACCGGATCGTCAAACAGACCGTCCGCCTTTACCAGGCCAAGCCGGGCGGGGTTCCGGTGGCCGAGATGGTCGCAACCGGCAAGCCTCTGTCGCTCCGCGCCATGGGTGCCAAGCAGTTCAGCTACGGCGTGAAGGTCAAGATGTGGGGCAAATCGGTCCGCATGGATGGCGCGTTCATCTACGCCGGAAACCACCGCAGCGGCAAACACGTCGGCAACGGTCATGTGTTCACCCGCAGCACGGCGAAAAGCCTGCCAATCGAAAAGCAGCTCGGCCCCTCGATCCCCGAGGAAATGGTTCGTGATCAATCAGCCAAGGCATTCACCAGCATTGTCCAACGGGATCTGCCTGAACGCCTCAGTCACGAGATTGGGCGTTTGTTGCCTAAGGACTGACCCCTGTAACGGAAACCAAGGAGAACCAAATGTCCCATGAAGTTGATAGCGCCGCAGACGAGCGCACAGCCAACAACGCCGCCCGCCACAAATATCGCGTCCTCTCGGATGATGAAAAGCGACTGATGGTCGAAGTGAAAGACCTCGGGGCTGCGTTTATCGCCAAATTGCATGAGATCGGCGGCACGTCCCCAGATCAAGGTGCTGTGTTCGGTGGGCGCAACCTCGCTCTGGCCAACACTCACGCGGAAGATGCCATTATGCGCGCAGTCCGCCACATCACCGCCTAACCTGAAAGGAACGCCCCCATGCCTTACACTGACGCAATTGCCCACGACCCCACCGCAACCGGCCCTGTGGTCAAGATGAAGGTGCGCAAATCCAAACTCGGCGCCTCGATCATCTCGTTCAGCATGTCCAAGGCCTTCATCGGGGCTTACCTGTCCGGATTGACGGATGGGGAGAAGATCAAGGTACAGCATGGGACTGGTGACGATCTGGGCAAAATCCTGATCACCCGCGCAAAGGGCGGCACAATCCCCGTCAAACTCTCGCCCAAAGGGGCAGGGGTGATCAACGTCACCGCATGGCGCGGTCACACCAACAGCGAACACGCCCTGACAGCTTGCCCCATCCTCATGGCAAGCGGTGGCGGTGTGGTCATCAAAGACCCCTTCAAGGGGTAGGAATGCCTGGCGGGTGGGGGCTCGCCTCCTTGCAGGAGATGACCGGCGCCTGTGGCAGTCAAAGGCCGGTCAACCAAAGGAGAAAGCCCACATGAGTGACGACACCCCCAAGGACGCCGCCGTAGCATCCATGTGTGACAAATTGCAAAAAGCTCGCCAAGGGTTGGCCGCTTTGGGTATCCAAGCACACATCCTCACCCATGCATCAGACAAACTCGCCGCCCAAGCGGATGAGATTGCACGGCTTAAAGCTGACCCAGCCTATGTGACAGGCTATAGCGACGGACACCGCGCTGCATTCGCCACCGGCATCCCTTGTAGTGAAGACCAAGGGGAGGGGTAAGGTTGCAGATTTTGCGGGTAGAGACCATCAGCGTACCGGACAATGACAACCGGCCTGTCGATGTTATCCCAATCCCTCAGCAATCGTTCGAGGCCAGGGCCTCCTATGAAGTGCACGAGGAACTGATCCGTCTAATCGCAGAAGTCTTCGGGGTGTCCAAGCCCTAGCCGTCATGACCACAGCCTACGGCCTCAGGGGATGGCCTAAAGAAAAAGGGACCGTGTCCGGCCTGCCCAGGTGCGGGGCGGAAGTCACCCCGAATGATCGTGATTTTTTCAGATTGGCAAATGCCGGTTTGCTTTTGGCTGACTGGATTGGTGAGGCCCCATGGCAAAAACCCAGAAGCAAGACATCGGTGATCTGGTTGTCTCAACGAAAGAGGCTGCTTCAGTCATTCAAGTTAGTTCGGTTTGGGTCGGGAAACTTGAACAGATGGGTTATGTCAGCAAGGTTGCCCGTGGACGCTGGCGGCTTGTTGATGTGGTCCAAGGATATATTAGATCCCTCAAAGATGATGAGCGCCGATCTGCAAAGAGCGCAGCAGCAACTCGCATCCAAGACGCCAAGGCTGAGGAAATTGCCCTGCGCCTGGCTGTCCAGAAGCGCGAACTGATCCCTGTCGAGCAGGTCCACGAGGTTATGGATTTCATCAGTGCGAAGGTTCGGGATGAACTGGCCGGGATGCCTGCCAGCTTCACTCGTGACATGGACCTTCGGAGAAAGTTGGAAGACGACGTTCATGACCGCCAAACCCGACTTGCCGACAAATTCGAACAGGCGGCCCGAGCTCTTGCAGAGGGTGGCGACCTTTTTAAGACCGGCTAAGCGCGTCACGCCCGACGAATGGGGCGCTGCCAACCGGTCCTATCCGCCCACCAGTGGGCACCCGGGGCCACGTGATCCGAGCCTGACGCCGTATATGACACCCTTTGCTCGATCGATTGCCAGCGGCATGTATACCTCGTGCATTGCGGTCACCTCGGCACAGTCAGGCAAGACTGAAACGATCCTTGATGTCATGGGCCACCGTTTGGCTCAAAAGCCTGCGCCAGTTGCCTATGCTGGCCCAACAGACACGTTCAACAAGGAGCAGTTCGGCCCACGTCTGACCGAGATGCTGGACGATTCACCTGACTTGGCCCCCCGCACTTTGCAGGGTCAGAAGAACAAGCTGACCTCAAAAATCGTCAACGGCGTGCCTGTGCGGCTTGTGTCTGCGCGGTCCTCGTCGGCTCTGAAATCTTTTCCGGCGGTGATGGGTATCTTGGATGAATATGACGAAATGGTTTCCAACATCGGGGGCCAGGGTGATCCGTTCGGTCTGCTTGAGGTTCGAGGCGATACCTATGCCGACTTCGTGGCGGCCACGATTTCAACGCCATCCCACGGGTCCGTAGAAACCGAAGTTGATCCGGTAAGCGGGTTGGAGTTCTGGAAAGTTGCCGACCCTGAGGAGGTAGGGAGCCCAATCTGGCGTCTGTTCCAAGAGGGCACGCGGCACCATTGGGCTTGGGATTGCCCCCATTGTGGTGAGCCTTTCATCCCGATGGGCAAGCACCTGGTCTATGATGACGAGGGCACGGCTGCCGAGGCCGCCGCATCTGCCCATATGGTCTGTCCCAGCAATGGGTGCGTGATCGAGGATGACAAAGACGGTGCGACCAAAGCGGCCATGAACGTTTCAGGCTTCATGATTGCACCGGGCCAGACGATTGAGGAAGCCAAGCGAGGCGATCCGGTTGCCGGTTTCAGCCGGTATTCTCAATGGTCTTCGGGTCTTTGTTCGCCGTTCGTGAATTGGTCGATCCGGGCTGAGCGTATTCATCGCGCGCGGCTGTCTCTTGAGCCCAACCGGATGCAGACGGCCATCAACGCCAATCTTGGCGAGCTGTATACGCGCGCCTCATTGGGGGACATGCCGGAATGGCGTGCCTTCCTGAAGCGCAAGACCAAAACGACAGACACGTTCCTTGATCCGCATATCATTCATCTGGTGATGGGCGCCGATGTTCAGGCCAACGGGATCTACTGGGTCATCCGCGGCTTCGGGTGGCTTGGCACCAGCTTCTTGGTCGACCGTGGTTTCCTGATGGGGAACACGGCAGGTGAGGAAGTATGGGACGATCTGGCCCAAGTGTTCTTGGCGCCGGTGATGGGTATGCAGATCACTAAGGTGTTTGTGGATGCTGGTTTCCGACCGAACAAGAAAGACGCGGGCTCGCCCCACAAGGTTTATGCCTTTGCGCACCAATACGATTGGCTGGTTTCGCCCACTAAGGGGCGCAGTAGGCCAAGCGGCGCGCCTTTGACGATGAGCCGGATCGAAGTGGACGACGAAGGTCAGCGGTCAAAATATTCTATTGGTCTGGCCATGCTGGATACCGACTTCTTCAAAAGCCTCGTGCACAGCCGGATCAAGACGCCAATGTCTGAGCCGGGCGCGTTCCATCTGAATGAAAGTGCCAACGAAGAATATGCACGTCAGGTGTTGTCAGAGACCCGCGTGGTCACCCTCGACAGCCCAAATCCAGCTTGGGTTCAGAACCGCAAGGACAACCACTTCTTTGATTGCTTCGACCCTGAGACGGAGCTGTTGACAGAAGACGGCTGGCTTCCGGTGACGGATGCTGTCTCCCACAAGGGGCGATTTGCGTCGGTCAACTTGGATCGAGATACCATCGAGTATCAGGCTGCAACGAACAGTGTATCGCGTTGGCACGAGGGAGAAATGGTCTCGATTGTGGGGAGGTCGGTTGACCTTCTTGTGACGCCGAACCACCGGCTTGTCACATATCGGCGAAACCCGGCAGAGGATAAGCCGAAGATCACCTTGGCGAAGGATCTGACCATCTGGAACACGCTTAAGCGGACGGCTAGGTGGGAGGGTCAACACCATGACACGGTTGTGCTCCCCGAGCATGACGTCCCAAGCACGAACGGGCGGCGGCTCTATGAGGCTGTGCGTTCGTTCGATGCCGGGGACTGGTGCGAGTTCCTTGGCTGGTTTGTGTCTGGGGGACATGTGTCTCGTCGGGGCAACTATGCAATGGTTGTTCTTTCGCAGAGCCCCGGTACCAAGGCAGACCTTATCGCAGCGTTGTTGTCTCGCATGGGTGTGGCGTATCGCCTTCAAGGTGGCCGCCAGTTTGTGATTCCGTCTCGACAACTCGCGGCAGCCCTGTCGGATTGCTGGGATGACGAAGGCAGCAGCAGATATGGCAAGCGTGTTCCAGCCTTTGTTCGGGCTGGGTCGCCTGATCTCATCGAGAGGTTCGTCGACGCGGCAATTCTCGGCGACGGATGGATGCAGGGTGCACACCGCTCCTATGCCACCGTCAGTCGGCGTCTTGCGGACGATATGCAGGAGCTGTTCATCAAGTCTGGGCGGAGTGGCAAAGTCACGCGCCGGAAGGCCAAACCCTATCTCATTCGGGGGCGGGCTTCGGGGAACACGGTCGATCAATTCCATGTTTCCGAGATCAGGACACCGCAGGCACATCTACGCAGGGCCGACAATAGTCCCGTGTTTGCAAACGTTTCTTACGCGGGGATGGTCTATTGCGTGACGGTTCCAAACGGCACCTTGATCGCACGTCGCAACGGCAAGGCGATCATCGTCGGCAACTGCGAGGCGCTGGCCGCCGCCGCAGGGTTCGTCCTGAACGTCCAAACAATTCCGCGAGGGACCAAGCGCACGTACGCGCTCGGGCCTGATGCTGCGTCCGAAGTCAGAAAAGCTCCCAAGGTGCAGACCGGTGGGGGGCGGTTTAAGCGAAAGGGGAGCTGATGAGCTTTCTCGGCAATCTGTTCAAGGGCTCGACGGCACCCGTTCCTCAGCCCTCGGCGGAATACATGCGCTCGGGCCGCAATAGCGGGATCATGGCGAAGTGGCGCCCTGCGCTGCGTTCGTCAAAGTCCGATGTCGCATCCGCATGGACTGTGGCTGCGGGCCGGGCGCAAGATCTGGTGCAGAACAGTGGCTGGGTTTCCGGCATGTTCGATCAGTGTGTTGCCAATGTGGTAGGCACGGGGCTGCGCTTGAAATGCGCGCCTGAGAACGATCTGTTCGGCATGAGCGAGGAAGATGCCCAGAAATGGCGCAACCTCGTTGAACGCCGCTTTGAGCTCTGGGCAAATACCCCGCGCGAATGTGACATCGAGGGCAAGCGGTCGTTTGCGATGATGCAGGACACGGCATTCCGGTCTTGGCTGATCTACGGTGAAATTCTCTCGGAGTCGCTTCTGCGGAAGCGAGTTGGCTGCCGCCTGAAAACGAAGGTGCGTTTGCTGCCGCCGTCGATGATTGCGAACCGGACGGAAAAAGAGCGCCGAGTATTTTCGGGTATCCAACTGGATCCGGATGGAATGCCCATCGCCGTGCTTCGCAAAAAGGATGAGGCCGCTTTCAGCTTTGAGGCCCAGATGGTCCCAATGTGGGATCGGTACGGGCGCCCGCGTGTGGTTCACAACTTCATGGGCCCGGTTGGGGCGGTGCGTGGTGTGTCGCCTCTGGTGCCGGTGCTGCGGGTTGCCAAGCAGTTTGACCAGCTGGCCGACAACACGTTGGTGGCATCGCTGATCCAGACGGCGTTCGCGGTGAACCTGAAATCGCCGGAACTGACACGCGAGGCGATGGCGGGTCTGATGACACCGCAGGAGCAAAACAAGGCGGCCGCAGAAGGTTCGCCTCTAATCGACAAGTGGTTTGCAACGCAGGATGCCTGGTACGACGACAACCAGATCGATGCTGGCGTTGGTGGGCGGGTGGTTCACACCTTCCCAGGCCAAGAGTTGGAGTTCCTGTCCTCGAAAAATCCGGGGGCTGCTTACAAGGAGTTCTCCAAGTCGCTACTGATGGAAATGGCCCGCTGCATGGGCATGACCTACGAAAGCTCGACAGGCGACTACGAGGGCGCGTCCTATGCCACGATCCGGGCCGCCGTGTCTGAGGTCTGGCCGATCACCCGACAGCGCCGGAAGTTCATCGTCTCGCCGTTCTGTCAGGCCCACTATGAGGCGTGGCTTGAGGAAGAAATCCAACGCGGATCAATTCCGTTCCCGGGCGGTCTGGAAAATTTCAATCGAAACCGCGCGGCGGCCTGCCGAGCGGAGTGGAAGGGTTCTCCGAAACCTGAGGCGGAAATCCTCAAAACGGCCAAGGCCTATGCAGTTCTCGATGAGATGGGCGTTGTCACAAAGGACGACATCTCGGGCGCGTTCAGCGACCGGGACTATGAGGACGTTCTGGCAGCTCGGGCTCAAGAGGCAGACCTGCGCAAGCAATACGACACCGATACCGAACCTGAGGAGGTCAAGGATGGCTGAGGATCCGTGTGACCGCGCTGAGCGGCTGCGCACTGCAAAGGATGAAATCATTCTGGGCGACAAGGCCGTCGAGGTCGAACACGACAGTGGGGTGGGTGAGAAGCGCCGGGTCAAATACGGCCAGGCAAATCTTGGGGCCCTTGATCGCGAAATCGTCAAAGCCGAGCGGGAATGCGCCCTGAAACAGGGTCGCCCCACACGCTTTGCCATGACCGGAGGGTGACCATGAGAAACAACCTCTTGCCGCTCCTTGCAGAGCGGTGTTTGAACGAGCCGCTTCTGATGAGTGCGACCAAGGCGTCGGTGATTGTCGATGTTCTCGGAGGCCGCATCGGCGTCGGCAGTATCGACGGCCCTGAACCTGATGCCAACGCTTTCTCTGCCAAAGAGCGGCGGCGGGGGAACAACGGCGCCTCATTCGCTGCCGCCGATGGTGTAGCGATCATCCGTGTCCATGGTTCCCTCGTGAACCGCGGCGCATGGGTGGGGGCGTCATCCGGCTTGACCTCGTATGAAGGGCTGGCGGCGCAGATCGATGCGGCTGAGGCTGACGCCGATATCAAGGCACACCTTCTGGATATGAACTCCCACGGCGGCGAAGCTGCTGGCATGTTGGAGTTCGCAGCGAAAGTTGCAGCGACAACGAAGCCCATCATTGCGCACGTCAACGCTGTTGCCGCGTCTGCCGCATATGGCATCGCGTCGGCTGCGGATGAGATTGTTATGGGCAGTTCTGCTTCTCTTGGCTCGATCGGTGTTCTGATTGTTCACCTCGATCACTCTGGTGAGATGGAACAGAAGGGGCGCGCCGCGACCATCATCCACGCGGGTGCGAAGAAGGTAGACGGCAACCCGTTCGGCCCTCTGTCGGACCGGGTCAAGGCTGACCTGCAAACCCGTGTTGACGCAATCTACGGCGACTTCACTGCCTTGGTTGAAGCTGGGCGTGGCGACAATTTGACCGCCGAAATGGCCCGCTCCACCGAGGCGGGCATGTTCACCGGACAAGCAGCGATTGAGGCCGGTCTTGCCGACCGCATCGCGACTTTCGACGAAGTTCTGACTGAGCTTCAATCCAAAGCCCGTATGGGCGCAACCACCCGGAAGGAGACATTCAAAATGGGTGATAAAACCAGCGCCGAAACGGCGGAAAACCCGATCACTGCGGCTGATCTGGACGCAGCGAAGGCCAAGGCTCACGGCGAAGGTGCTGCAGAAGCAAATGCCCGCACCAAGGCCATTCTGACCTGCGACGAGGCCAAGGGTCGCGAAGCCCAAGCGCAAACGATGGCTCTGGAAACGAGCCTGTCTGCTGACGAGGCGAAGGCCCTGTTGGCAAAATCGCCGAAGGCATCGACCAAAGTCGAGACCAATGTCGATTCCATTGAGGATCGCGCTGATGGGTTGCCGGAATTGGGCGCGACTGAACCGCCGAAAACCGGGGCAAAAACCCCGATGACCGATATGGCGAAATCCATGAACAAGGAGGCTTCGTAATGCACGCAAGCGCAACTTCGAAACCCGCGCCGGGGGATGACCAGCTGGTCGGCGGCGATGTCAAAACGCTGCCTCTGACGCTTGTCGCCGGCACATACACACGTGGCCAAGTGCTGGGCACTGTTGTGGGTGGAATCGGCGAACTGGATGCGGCAGCGAACGCAACCGCAATCTGCCCGTTTGACATTGAACTGACCGACCCGACTGATCTGTCCGTCTATGTGGGCGGCGACTTCAACGAAGCCGAGTTGGACTATGGCGCCGAGGCTCTGGGTGACGTGAAAATCTCCCTGGCTCAGCGCAATATCTACATTCGCAAATGGGGGGCAGCGTAATGGACGCACTTTTCGACACCGCCGACATGATCGGCACCCTGCACACGATCCACGTGCCGAACACGTTCTTCCTGTCCACCTTCTTCGATATGGACCCGTTCCTGTCGGACAAGGAACACATCGTCTTTGACGAGGTGCTGGAAGACCTGCCGACCATGGCGCCGTTTGTCTCGCCGCTGGTGGCCGCAAAGCCGCAGAAGTCTTCGGGCTTCTCGACCAAGATTTTCAAACCGGCCTACGTCAAGCCGTTGCACGCGGTGAAACCTGGCGACGGCATGCGCCGGATGGCTGGTGAAGCCATGGGCGGCACGATGTCTGCGGAACAGCGCGTTCTGAACAAAGCGATCGACCTGCTGCGCATCCAGAAATCGCAGATCATCGCCCGGTGCGAATGGATGGCCGCCAATGCGGTTGTCAATGGCAAGGTTATCATCAAGGGTGAAGACTATCCCGAGGTGGAAATCGACTTCGGTCGCAAGGCTGAGCTGACCAAGGATGTGTCGGGGGACGCGACCGGGAAATGGTCCACGGTTGGCAACGATATCGGGTCCCAATTGGAAGATTGGTCCGAGGAGCTGCTGACCGAGAGTGGGTTCGCGGGCACCGACGTGATCATGGATAAAAAGGCTTGGCGAGCCCTGAAGAAGAACACGGGCTTCCAAAATGACCTGGACCGCCGCCGTGGTGTGGACAATGTTCCTGTCGTTACCCCCCGCAAACCGATGCAGGGCGTGGAATACAAGGGCAAGTGGGGCGCTTTTGAGCTGTGGCTCTACACGGGCACCCAACGTGACCAGAGCGGCGCCAAAGTCAGCGTTCTGGCCGCTGGTGAAATCTCCATGGTCGCTCGCCCGGGTCAGCCGCGCGGAGGTATCGCGGGCATCAAGGCGTTCGGTGCGATCCAGGACCTGGACAGCATGGAAGCTGTCGAGATGTTCCCGAAATCGTGGACTGAGAAGAACCCTTCGGTTCGTCAGCTGATGACCCAATCGGCACCCCTGATGATCCCGGGCCGTCCGAACGCCTCGATGAAGGCCAAGGTGGTCGCCTAAAAGGAGGAAGGCCATGGCCTCGCATTTCGATGATCTCGCAAAAGCCGCTCAGGCGGTTGTCAGCAAGACGCTCGGCGGGGCCGTGACCTTCATCGCCTACACGGGCGGCGATTTCGCCAAAACAGAAGACCCAGAGCGGCCACGGTTTAACGCTGTGGCCGTTCTGTCGCGCGGCCAAAGTGAAGCCGGTATCGCGCGCTCAACAAGCCGGGCGAAAATTCGCAAAACCGAACACCGGCTATCCATCGACGCGCAAGTCGTGACGACACTGCCTTGGCTCCCTGATCGAGATGATCGGGTGATTGCCGATGGCAAAGAATACAGCATCAGCACCTCTGACGTTTCAGGGGTTGGCGATCTGGTGCTTGATCTGGATATCGTGGGGGACGCATGAGCAGCATGGCCGCATTGGCCGCCCGGTTCATTGCCAAGCGGCTGATCATGGGCGCCACCATTGCCGAGGGGAACGTGCAGGACAGTGCGATTGACCCTCTGAGATTTCTTGATGACGGGAAGTCTGTTCCTGTCGTTGTCGTGTCCAGCGAAGACGAAACGTCATTGGTTTCAGGGCGAGATGTGAACACAGGGGAGCGCACCGCCACCTTGACCATCGAAACCGCCATTGGGCAGGCTGGAACCATTGCCATTCCGGGTGAGGGGGATGCTCAGGCCTTCAATATTGGACCCACAGACGCTGCCGCTGAGGCCCTGTTGACCGTTCTTCAACGCCAGATTTCCCGGGCGTTGTTTGGAGGGACAGGGGATGTGGACGACCTGTTCAAGGTTTTCGTCCCTTCGGTCTCAAAGATCACCGTTAAGCGGGGTATTCCAACGGAGCAGGGTGCGAAGTTCGCCGCCCGCCTGATCGAAATCGAATATGTACCACTTAATGACCCGCCATTTGGCACCGAGTTGCCGCCTGCCTGGGTGCAGTTCCTAGCCTTTGTCGAGGCGCAGGAAGGTGTGGAGCCTCGCCAGTTGTTCGAGTCCGCATTGATCGGCGCACCAATTGCACCGGAGATGTTGGCGCAGGCAGCACTTGGGCTCACCACAGGCGAGGCAAAGTCGCTGCGGTTGGAGGGCTTCTGATGAAAGCACTCGAGGACATGGCCGAGGCGCTGGCTCTTGTGCAACGCCGGATCGCGGGTATGGCCCGGCACGGAACTGTGGCTGAGGTAAACGCTGGCGAGGGCTGGGTCCGCTTGGACTGGGGCGATGGTTTTCTTTCGGCCAAGCTCCCCTACGCGCAGATCGGCGGGGCGTTGAAGCTGCATTCACCGCCCAGCGAAGGGCAAAAAATGACGGCTATCGCGCCAACTGGTGATCTACGCCAGGCGGTCGCACAGCCTCTTGGCTTTTCCGATGCCAATCAGTCACCGGGAAGCACTGGGGGTACCCACGTGCTGACCATTGGCGGGGTTACCGTTTCGGTCGACGGCAGTGGCATCAAACTCACTGGCACACTCGACATCACGGGTGCTGCCTTGACGCATAACGGCAAAAATGTCGGGAGCGATCACAAGCACAGCGGCATTGTCCCGGGCTCCGGCCAGACTGGCGATCCGCTGTAAGGAGAAACACCATGTTCGACAAGCAAACCACCAACGCGCTGATGAAGCGCGCCAACGACCCGCGCGCTCTGAGCGGCACCATTGTGAAAGTGGGCGACCAGACAAAGCTGGTTTTCCCCACGGTTGGTGACCACTCCCGCCTCGAAATCGAAGTCCAGGCGGCCAAACCTGTGAAGCGCCCCGCAAAGGAGGCCCCGTCTGATGGCGGTGCTGAGCGCTGATTTTGATCGCCTGACCGGCGAAACTCTAACCGGATGGGCGGCAGTCCAGCAGAGTATTCGCGAGTTGATCCTGACGTCATTTGGCGACCGAGTCATTCGTGAATACTACGGCTCGGGCATCCCCACTTTTCTTGGTCGGGAAAACATGACCGAGGCCGTGCTGTCCCGGATGGCATCGGTGCTGAGCGCTGCAATTGATGTGTTCGAGCCCCGGTTCAAGGTCTCGCGGATCACATTCACTAAAGTTGGGTCTGATGGCCGGATCACCATGCGCATGGAGGGCGAGTACCGCCCTCTGGCGCTTGAAGGAAATCTCGATGAAGCGGGTTCGGAGGTGTTCGAGTTTCCGCTGTAGGAGCCCCGCATGCTTGATTTGAAGAACTTGCCCGCGCCAACAGTCGTTGAAGAACTGTCGGTCGATGCAATCCGTGAAGAGATCGAGGCACTGTTTCTGACTGAATTCTTGGAAGACCCGGTTGCTGCTGAAGAACGCGGCGAGCCGAGCCGGTCACACATGGCAGCAACGTTGAAAGCTGAGGGGAACCTTGTCGCCAAGGTGATCCAAGCGACGGCTTATCATTCGCTGGCGCTTCAATCTCGGGTGAATGATGCAGCCCGTTCGATGCTGTTGCAGTATTCGGCTGACACCGATCTCGATGCTCTAGGGGCACTGTTTGGTGTCGAGCGCCCAATCACAGTTGTTGGAGACCCAGGTTCAACGCCTGTTGTTCCTGACACGCTAGAGGCTGATGGGGAATTTCGGCTTCGGATCGCCGCGTCCGTTGATGGGCGGTCGGTGGCAGGGCCACCTCAGGCGTGGCGGTATCACGCCATGAATGTGCGTCCCGATGTCGTCGCAGATGCATACGTTGAAAGCCCGACGCCCGGGAATGTCGTGGTTCATCTCCTGCCGGAAGAAGGGGAGGTTTTGACCGCTGGCATTGTCACAGAGGTGCAAGATCACCTCGAAAACGTGCGCCCCATGACCACTAACGCGACGGTTCAAGAGGCTACGTCTGTGGCATTTGTGATCGACGCCACAGTAAACATCCTGCCCGGTGTAGCTGGTGCACAGGCATTGGCACTGGCGCAGGCAAGCTTGACTGGCTTCCTCGGGGGATCTCGCCGGTTGGGGGGAGATATCTCTCCCTCTGGCGTTGTGAGCGCGTTGCATGTCGAGGGTGTTCATTCCGTCGATCTGATTGCACCTTTGTCAGTCATCGCGATTGGCACTAGTGAATATGCGACCGCTACATCCGTTTCAATTGTTCAGGGCGACACCAATGAATAGCGTGCTTCCTGCTCATTCCGGGCCGATTGAGCGCGCACTTGAAACGGCGTTCTCCAAGCATTCGGAAAGGTATCAGCTGCCCGCCCTTTGGTCCCCAGAAAAATGCCCAATTGCCCTGCTTCCTTTCCTTGCTGACGCGGTAAGCGTTGATCGCTGGGATGAAGGTTGGGCTGAGGAAACAAAGCGATCAGTTGTGGCCGCCTCAATCGCGGTTCACAGCCGTAAGGGAACATTAGGTTCTGTGTCTAAGGCGCTAGGCGCAATTGGTTTTTCTCTTGAAATTGTCGAGTGGTTCCAAGATGGCGGCGCACCGTTCACCTTCACGGTGATTGCTGCTGCGGATGACTTGTTTTCGAACGGATATCAGATCGACAATCGTTTGATTGAAGCCGTTACCGGCGCGATTAACGACGTAAAACCAGCCCGGGCACACTTTGGGGTGCGTGTTGGCGAGCGATTTGAGACCAAAATTTCTGTCCGATTTGGGACGAGAACCCGCAGGGTCAGCCGATTGACTCATGACGTGCAAGGGAGACCTACCTGATGGCGACAACGATCCTCACTGACCGGGGCCTTGCGCTGGTCACCTTGGCCGCTGGGTCATCATCCTCTGTTGTGATTACCTCTATCGCCGTCGGTGACGGTGGCGGTGCAGAATACGCTGGGGCATTTGACCAATCTGCTCTTGTGGGGGAGCAGGCACGCGTAGCAATTGAGCGTCGATCGTTGTTAGCTGATAATGTGTGGCGCGTGGTCGCTGAGCTGCCAGCAGAGACACCCGCTTTCGATGTACGTGAACTTGGGTTTCTGGACGCAAACGGCGAACTGATCGCGCTTTGCACGTTCCCATCTGATCAGGTTCGTACGGCTGGCAGCCTGGCATACATCTTCGAACACGTTCTGGATTTCAGCCGGGTTTCCGACGGTGTGATCATTGTTGATGCACCCGACGACGAGCTGCTGGACCATTCTGTCGTGGTTGCCACCGCACTGGCAAATCTCGAACGTCGGCAGAGTGAACAAACGGACGAACTTGCTGTGCACGCCCAGGCTGACGACCCGCACGCGCAGTATCTGACGATTGAGCGCGCCGCTGCGCGGTACGAGCCGAAAGGCGAAGCCGCCCGGCACGCTGAGGCCGATGATCCGCACTCCAATTATCTAAACCAGGTACGCGGTGACGCGCGGTATTTCACCCAGGCACAGGTCAACGATTTGATCGCCGCCGCCCGCAACCCAACCGGGGAAATCATTGCCTTCGCTGGAGATACTGCTCCTGATGGTTTCCTGAAATGTAACGGGGTCGCTGTTTCACGCACGGACTATGCGGCGCTCTACGCCGTGATTGGAGACACCTACGGCGCGGGTGACGGAGCCACCACGTTCGAGTTGCCAGACCTGCGCGGTGAATTTCTGCGCGGCCTGGACGACGGTCGCGGCGTGGATGCTGGACGTGTGATTGGTTCGCACCAAGATGACGCCGTCCAAGATCACGACCACCTGCAAGGCGGCTCTACGAAGCATGAATTGTATGGCGGCGCGGCTCTTGCAAACACTCGCTACACGGGGGCCGACCCAGCAGCGTCCATTCCCTTTACGTCTGCTCTGAGCGACGAGGCCGGACAGGTCAACGCCCGCCATGCCGACGAAACCCGCCCGCGCAACGTCGCGGTGAATTTCTGCATCAAGCTCTAGGAGGCCAACATGCCGACACAACAGGAAATCGACGCGCTGATCAGTGGCTATGGGTCATTGCAGGCGTATTTTGAGACCCAGCGCGCCAACCTTCAGGCAGACATTGCCACGGCCGAGGGTGCCTATGGTGCGCTCGCAAACAACCTGGTCAGCACGATCCGCAATGAAATGCACTTCTCGGCCACGGTGGACCCGGATGAGGCCAACCCGACGAATGTTGAGGGCGGCACGTTCAACACGGTGGTGGCGGCTGTCGAAGCGGCCCCGGCGGGGTCTTATGCCCAAATCAAACTTTTGGCGGGCAAGACTTATGTTGTCGATACGAACATTCGTCAAAACAACGTCACCAGCTTGCTCTACAAGGATGGTGATGGGGCCAACCCGGTTCTGGACGTGCAAGGCTATGCCACAGCGACATTCAATGTCCTGTATGGCTTCCTGCAAAACGGACTTTCCAGCGTGAAGCTGGAAAATGTCGATGTGCAGTTACCTGCCGTATTGCCCGATCCGGGCTTACCGTTGTCGTCTTCGGACAGCCTGGTGCGATACTCCGCAGGTGGTGAAACTTCCCTTGTCATGCGGGGCGGCACTGTGACGGGCAGCAACGGTTTCGGGCTGATCAGTGCCCACGCTGGCACCGTTGCCAAGCTGAGCTTGCACGCCATCACCCTAGATGGCGCGATCTATGGCGTCACCAGTGCTGTAAATGGCATCGCCCAAATCGCCCCTTACACCACCACCCTGTTGAACGGCGCTGCCCTTTCCGAAGGCGGCGTGATCGGCACCAACATGCTTCAATCCTAAGGAGGCCCCCATGAAAATCACCGTTACCGAAGGCCCGCGAACCACCGTGGGAACAACCCGCGAGGACGCCCTGGCGCTAGGCTATTCCCAAGCGGCTGTTGGCACGGCCATGAAAGCGCAGGCCTCGGATCTGGTCACCCAGTTCGCCGACACCTACCGCGCCCAGATCGCCACCGCCGCACCCGGTAAGATCGCCGAATGGCTGTTCAAGGAACAGATCGCCCGTGACCCCGATGCGGCCCGCGCCGAGGAGCTGGCAATCATTGACCGCGAAGCCGCCGCGCGTGGCTTGGATCGTGCCGGTATGTTGGCCCTGATCATCTCGAAGGCCAACGCATTTCGCGAGACTGCCCTGCTGGTCGGAGCTATTGAGACCGAAGCAAAAGCGGCCGTTGAAGCCGTTCCCGCCGATGCCGACGACATCGAAACCCAACTCACCACCGCCCTGGCCAATGCAAAGGCCGAGGCAAACGCGGCCTTCACCGCCGCCCTTGCTCTGATCCACCCGGCCTAATCCGGCCACAACTCAAACCGACTTGGGCCCGCTTTTGCGCGGGCTTTTCCCTTTGGAGGACCACCCATGGCACAGCCTGCCTTTGGTATTACCATCAACGAAGTCACCACTGGGCCTCTTCCGGCACAGGTCGGGGACTTTTCGACGCTCGCTCTTGTCGTGACAGCGCCCAACGCCAACGCGGCCACTTTCCCGCTCAATACGCCGGTGCTGGTCAACAGCCAGGATGATGACAAGATCGCTGACCTGGGTGCCGGCGGATCGGTTGAAAGCCAATTCACGCTGATTGATGCGCATTCGGGTGACAATTCCTGCAATGTGATTGTGGTTGTCGTCGAAGAAGGTGCGGACGAGGCCGGCACTCTGGCCAATCTGGTGGCTGGCGTGGCCGTGCTTGAGGATGCGGCATCCATCCTTGGCATCGCGCCGCGCTTGGTCGGTGTTCCGGGTTTCACGCACCAGCAGGAAACCTCGAACTCCGCAAATGTGGTTGTCACGGCTCTGCAATCCACTTTGGACAAGCTGGAAGCGGTGGCTGTCGTCACCGGGCCGCACAGTTCGCTGCAAGCCTTCACCGACTGGCGCGAGACCATCACCTCTGATCGGGTCATCCCGGTTGAGACCTGGGTAAAGATCGGCAACCCTGCCGTGGACGTGGACAGCTGTGGCGCCGCTCTTGCCCTGTTGGCAATGGTGGACAACGAAAACGGCGGGCGCCCGTTCAAATCGGCCGCAAATCGACCGATGAACATCGTGGCTCCGAACCGGGATATCCCGTTCAGCATCACCGATGGGGCGACTGAGGGGCAGCTGATCCTGTCGCAGAACGGCGGCATCATTGTTCGCGGGGCCATGGGCGCGCCGGGCGCCATCGCGGACTCCGGTTTCGTGTTTATTGCGACTGACACCGCAGCATCTGAACCGACCTATCGTTTCTACAACGTGCGCCGGGGCCGGGATTACATCCACACCGCATACCTGAACACGCTGCGCTTGTTCCTGGGCCGCCGTGTGATCAACCAAGGCACCATCGAGGACATCAAGGAAACGATGGCGAATTTCCTTCGGGCTCTGGAAGCCACCGGGGACATTCTGGGTTTTGCGATTTCGTTCGATGCCAGTTTGAACCCGGTTGCTCAGCTTCAGCAGGGTAGCATCACAATCACCGCCGCCGCCGAAGAAGCGCCGGTCCTTGTCCACATCACCATCGACAGTGAGCGTCTGCCTTCGGCCTTCGAAGACCTTGCGTCCAAGCTGCAATAAGGGAGGGGCGATATGTCCACCATTTTCATCCAAGAAGCCGCCAACTTGTTTTGCGGCGACCACGACCCGTCCAACTCGAAGCACCTGACCATCACCGAGCACAAGTTGCCAACGCTGGAAGAGATGTTCGAAGATCACATGGCGGGCGGCAGCCACGGCAAGATCGAAGTCCCGACCGGCAAAATGGAAAAGCTGGAAAGCTCGTTCCAGCTCAACGGCGAAGATCCTCAACTGCTGGGCCAGTTCGGGTTCGGCACGAAGAAGCCGATGCCGTTCTTCAGCTACGGCGTTGTCCGTGACCTGCGGACAGGGGACGCGTTGGAAACCAAGGCCATTCTGACGGGCTATCTCGGGTCTATCGCCCCGGATGCCTACAAGGGTGGGGATGCCAAGGGCAACGAATACGGCATCAAGGGCATCACAACCTATGAGCTGTGGTTTGCGGGGGTCGAGAAATACTACTTCGACTTCTGGACCAACACAGTTCGGATCGACGGTCAGGCCGTCAAGGCGACTGAAAACAGCATCCTGCGCCTGGGCTGATCAAGACCACAAACCAATCAATGAGGGGGCTTCGGCCCCCTTTGTCGTTTCTGAACAAGGAGAACCCCCATGGCTTGGGAAACGGAAGACTGCCCGCTCGACTACCCCGTGAAAGTCGGTGGCGAAGAATACACCAAAGTGACTGTCCGCGCTCTGAATGGCCGCGCGATGATCGCCATGGATAAGGTGCTGGACGCGATCAAAAAGCAGAACGTCGGTCAAGACATTGGCGAGGATGGTGAAGGCATGGTCCTCAGTGCCGAACAGGCGATGGAAACGCTCAAGATTGTCATCGTTGAACCCGGCGAGGTTGTCGACGAGATGCACCACAAGGATATCGAAAAGCTGCAAGCGGTGGCTGGCCCTTTTCTCGAACCGGCCCTCGGTTCGACGGAGGATGGTGGGTCCGATGGTGGCGAGAAAACGGAGACGTAGTCGTCGCCGAGGTCGCCTCGACCCTTTCAACACCTGTGAGTGAATGCCTGGACATGCCGCTCGATTATCTCCTGCGCATGTTCAAGCAGGCCAAGCGGATCAACCAAACTAGGGGGGCGTGATGGCCGGTCGGAAAATGACAAGCACTCTGGTCGCCCGTCTCGTTGACCAGGTGACCGGTCCCGCCAAGCGCATTGCTGGCGGGATCATGGGTATCGATCGCGCAGGTCGCCGCGTCGGTGGTGGCGACTTCGGTTCTCGCTTGGCTGCGGGGATTGAGCGTAACGATCAGGCCCTTGCACGTGCGCGGGGCGGAATGGTCGACGCTGTGGCTGGGTTCTATGCCCTGCGTGCAGCTATCGGCGCCCCTGTGCGGGCGGCTATGGATTTCGAAAGCGCAATGGCCGACGTGAAGAAGGTCGTCGATGATTTCGATACCACTACAGAATCCGGGCGGATCGCATTTACGTCCTTTCAAGAGGGCTTGAAAGAACTATCCATGCAAGTTCCACTTTCGATCCGTGAACTTTCGGAGATTGCGGCTGCAGCCGGTGAAGCTGGCTTTGCTAGCGACAGTCTTTTGCGGATGACTGAAACTGCGGCCAAAATCGCTGTTGCTTTCGGTTCGTCTGCCGAGGAAACCGGCGCGATGCTGGCGGCGATGCAAAAGTCTTATGGTATGTCGTATGAGGAAGCGGTCTTGCTCTCTGATGCGATGAACCACCTATCGAATAACATGGCGTCGAGCGCCCCGGACTTGATGAATTTCTGGACACGGATCGCGTCGGACGCGAGCCAAGCTGGGTTTTCACAAGAGCAGGCATTGGCGCTAGGCTCCGCAATGATCGCCTCCGGTCATGGTGCTGACGTTGCCTCGACCTCTTTCCGCAATATGGCGAAAGCCCTGACGCGCGGTGATAGTGCAACTAAGCGACAAGCGGCAGCTTATGCCAGACTTGGTCTGGAAGCCTCTCAAGTCCAGAGAGACATGCAAGAAGATGCGATTGGGACTACCCGCCGCGTGATTGCTGCTATTTCGCAGCTGCCAGCCGAGGTTCAAAAATCAGTTTCGAGCGATTTGTTTGGTGACGAGGCTCGCGCTTTGGGCTCCATCTCGACGAATCTAGATTTCTTTGACGAGGCCGTTGGTGCGGTTGCTGACACAACCGAATACGCGGGCTCTGCCTTTAAGGAGTTCGAAGTTCGCACGCAGACATTCGGGGCCAAGACACAGCGTTTCAGCAACGTGCTGGAAAACCTCAAGATCACCATTGGAACGGCGCTAATCCCGGCTCTTTCTGACTTGCTGGAAACGATCATGCCGGTCGTTGAGAAAATGACCGCTTTTGCTGAGGCTCATCCAGAGCTGATTTCCAATGTGGTCAAGGCTGCCGCGTCGGTCATTGCCTTCAAGGTGGCTGTGAATGGGCTCAAGTTCATTGGTCTCTTGGGGCGTGGTGGTGCGCTGTCCATGCTGTCGTTGGGGTTCAACACGGTTGGGCGGGCGGCCTTGGGCGCGCGGTTCGCTGCCGTTGAAAGCATCCGATACCAAGGGGCGCTTGCGGGCGCTGCTGGGAAACAGGTTGGAGTGTTCTCCCGTCTTCGTGCTGGCATCAAGGGTGTGGCTTTGGCTGTGCCTGGCATGGGGGCCGCATGGGGTGCTGTTACCGGCACGCTCGCGGCAGTCGGCGGTGCGATTGCTGGGATCACCGCTCCGGTGTGGGGGGGAATTGCCATCGCTGTGACCGCGGTTGCAGCTGCTGGGTATTACCTTTGGAAAAAGTGGGACTTGATCAAGGCAACCGTATTGGGTGTCGCTGATGGGGTGAAGGTTGGCCTTGGGCCTGCATTCGAAACCCTACGTCCTGTGATCAACCACCTGAGTGGCCCTGTCCGCGTCCTCGCTATGGGCTTTCGTGGCCTGAAAAGTGCCATCACTTGGTTGGCCGACAAGGCGAAGATCGGCCTGGCGGCGTTCGGTGAATGGCTTGGTGGTTTCTTCGAACGGGATATCCTGACTGACACCGACAAAGCCAATGTCAGAAACCGGACAGCGGAAATTGTCGCGGGCATCTTGAAGCCCATCGGCGAATTGCCTGCCAAGATGCTGACCAAGGGGCAGGAGATCATCCAAAGCCTGCTCGATGGCATGAAGGCAAAGGTCCTTGAACTGATCGAGTGGGTGAAGACCATTCCGGCGATGATCAAGTCCGCCATCGGCAACATTGATCTAGGCAGCGTGGTTTCCAGGCCGAAGTGGCTTTCTCGCGATTATTGGCGCGGTGATAGTGGATCACCTGTTGTGGAAGATGCCAAGGCGACCGGAGGCCGCATCCAGGTTGGCAAGCGCACGCTTGTCGGTGAGGAAGGTCCGGAGCTTGTTGAGTTTGGACGGGGAGGGTGGGTCAACACCGCCCGTCAGACCCGTGACATTCTCGACGGCATGGGAGGATCGGTCACACCTTCATCTCGCTTGTCGTCGGCTTCTACACCGGCCCCTTCTGGTGGTCCTGTATCCATTCACATCGAACAGATCGTGACGGCCGCACAAAACGGCGCCCAACTGGCGGATGAGCTGATGGGCGCCGTGAATGATGCAATCGCCGGACTTCACATCCAGACGGAGACCTAGATGCTGTACCACCTCGGGCCTTTGAAAATCGATGTGACCCCTTTCAACGTGGACGGGGTCACACGCAAATCTGCCACCGACTATGCAGCCAAGCCGATCCTTGGGAAGGAGCCACCGCTGGAATACGTCGGTGAGGGCACGACAACGATGCGCCTCAAAGGGTCCATCTTCCCGGAAGCGATTGGGGGAATGGACGAGCTGAACCTGTTGCAGTCCATGCGGGCCAGCGGAAAGCCACAGAACCTCCTGCGGGGTGACGGGGCGGTGTTGGGCTGGTTTGCGGTTCTCGATGTGACTGAGAAACACAGCCACCTGGGGACGAACGGCGTCGGCAACCGCATTGATGTGCAGATCAACCTGCAACGGGCAGGGCGCCCCAGTGCGTTCGGCCTGTTCAATATCATTGCGGGGCTCCTCTCATGACCGACACCATCGACCGTGTTCAGGTTCCGTCTGAGGGCCTGACGCTTTCCCGCTTTCTGTGGTCTTTGGATCAGTCGCCCACAGCGGGCCGGATCGAGCGTGTCTTGGAACTGAACCCCGGCCTTGGTGCTTCGGTGTACCTGCCTCATGGGGAGGTCATCCTAATCCCGCGCGTTAGCGAAGTTGTGTCGGATGAAGTCCAAGTCATCTCTTTGTGGGATTGAGCCATGAAAAATCAAGCGAGACTGGTGGTCGCCCTTGCTGGGGCGCCATTGGCGAACTCTGTGACCGCCATGATCGAACGGGTGACGATCACCGATAAGGCCGGCACCTCAACAGATGTCGCGACCATTGTGTTTGATGACGGCCAAGGTTTGTTGCAGATGCCGCCAATCGGCAGTTCAGCAAAGGTGCTGCTGGGTAAGCCGTTTCCAGCACCTCTGTTCTCCGGGACTGTTGAGAAGGTTCGCAGTTCCGGCGGGCGGGGTGGTACTCGCCTGACCGTCACCTGCAAGGGCATCGATGTTGCAAGCCAGGTGCGAGAACCACAGCGCCGCCACTTCGACGACATGACGGTTGAGCAGATCATCATCGCGGCTGGAAGCGCCGTGGGGGTGACAGATTTCCGCATCGCCGAGATCTACAAGACCATGGAACGCGACTATGAGGCCATGGACAGCGAGGATTTCATATCCTTCAGCCAGCGCCTCGCCAAAGAGGTTGGCGCCACCTTCAAGTTTCGGAACGACACGGCGGTCTTTGCCGTTCGCAACAGCGGTGAAACCCCCTCGGGCCAGCCAATGCCGACCGTATTGGCCGCGCGTGGGGTGAACCTGCACACCTGGGACGTGGCCCCAAGATCAAGCCGCCCCCGATACCGGGTCATCGAGGTTAGGTACTTTGACCAGAAGGCAGGCGAGTGGAAGAAGGTCACGCGCGAGGCTGAAATTGAGGGTGCCGGGGTGAAGGGTATTGGCACCTTTGAAGCCCCCAACGAGAAAGCCGCCGAGCATAAGGCCGATGCGCTCAAGGCCGAGATGGAACGCGATCAGGGCGAAGGGACTGTTTCGATGGAACTGACCCCATTCGCCCAGCCCGAGGGTGCCCTAGCACTCATTGGCGCGCGCCTGGGTATCGATGGCGGCTATCGCATCGACGGCGTCACACACACCTATCAGCGTTCAGGCGGTTCAACGACGAACGTTACCGTAAAGAGCAAGATTTTCTAAGGAGGCCGAAATGGCACAGCATGGTCCAGTCATCAGCCCTATGGGCGCGGTGACACAAATTACCAATTCAGACGTTGCAGCGATCACCTTTCAAAACAAGTCTGTTTGGGCCGTTTGGGTTGGTGCTTCGATCGATGAAAACGCACCGAACGTCGAAGAAATGTTCATTTACTTACCCACTCAGGGCGAAGCAAAAACTATGTCCGAACTGTTTCCAGGCATTCCGAATGCAAAGCGTGTCTTCACGTTCTGTGCCGAAGGCGATGCGGAGGTGATGGTCAGCCATGCATAGCCCGTTCACAGGCGGTGGTGCTTCGCCGTTTGGGCGGGGGCGCTCCCCCTTCATGCGTATCCTCGCCACCAAGCCCTTCGTCGCATGGGGTTTCGCAAACGCCACCATGTTTCAGGACACAGCGGGGTTGATCCCGGCTGGAATTGGCGACCCGGTCGCTCTGGTTCTTGATCCGCAGCGGACGCTTGGATCGGAACTGTGGGATCACACAAATGTTGATCTGCGCGGCGAGGCCGAAGCTCTCGGGGTAAACGATTATCGCGTGTTTAGCACTACGGGGGACTATGCGTCCGTCCGTATTCTTGGCGTGGCTTTGGAGATTGGGAAGCTGTATCAGGTTGATGTGACGGTGGGCGCAGGCCCCTCTGGTAGTGTGCGAGTAGGAATCACCGGACCTTACATCACCGAAGCAGGATCACACCGGGTCTACTATCATTGTGATAGTGTGTTGCCTGAGATAAAGCGGCTTGGTGGTGCGACGGACGTACATATCTCTAATGTATCTTTCCGCGAAGTCACTGGCCACCACCTGACCCAAGGCGTGAACGACGACTTTCGCCCGACTCGCGCGCTTGGTGGGCTGTGGTTTGACGGCATTGACGACTACCTGCGGACCGTTGGAAGCGTCGATCTGAGCCACGCCGACGAGATTACGGCCATGATCGCTTTGACCAAGGACAGCGATGCGGCAACCGGCTATCCGCTGGAGTTCAGCACTTCGTATTTTGGGAATGAAGGCAGCTTCCAGTTCAACGCGCCGCCGGGCGCAGCGCAGGCAAAATTCGGATTCGCAGTTCACGGGACGAACGATGTCGCCGTTTCGCAAACTGGACATGTCGCTCCTAAGACCGCCGTTCTGACGGGCATCTCGAAAATCAGCACTGACGTTTTGCGCTTTCAGGTGGACGACGTGGAGGTTTCCAACACGTCTGACCTGGGCACCGGGAGCTTTGGAAACTGGCCGTTGTTCGTTGGATGTCGAAATGGAACAAGCCGCTTCTTTTCTGGCACGATTGCGGGATTTGCGATTTTTGACACCGTATTGCCCGACACCACAGTCGAACAGAGCCGCTCAGCGTTTGCTGCCATGCAAGGGAGAACGATCTGATGCAACGCGTGACCGTTCGAGTGCCTGAGGCGCTTATCGAGGCTGCGAACCATGTCATGGTGGTGCTGGGTAAAGCAACAAGCCTGAACAGCTACCGTGCAGCCGGGTATCAAGGCGATGTTGGGGGCACCTACAGCCTGTCCTCGGGCCATTGGACCGCCGCGCAAATCGCCGGGGTCACCCAGCCGGAAGTTCTTGCGGGGGTCATCGCCACCAGCGGCCTTCCAGAGGGTGTCGACCCCGCACTGGTGATGCAAGCACAAGCTGCATTCGTCCTCGTCACAGACATGGCAGACCTAATCCCGGCTCACCTGGACCCCGACCGCATCGTTGCCGTTGTTACTGACGACCCGCACGCTGTTCTGGCGGTTTGGGGGATCACACCTATCCAAGGAGATGGACATGCTTGAACTCGCTTTGTTTGCCGCCGTTCTGGCGCAAGTCGCAGATGTTGTCAGCACAAACCGCGCCATTTCCCGAGGGGCAGTCGAGGCCAACCCGGTAATAGCCGCCATCATGGGACATTTCGGAAAAGCGTGGTGGGTTGTGAAACTTGCCTTTTCCGGTGGCGTTATCTTTTGGGCCTACCGGATCGACAGTGCAATTGCGCTGGTTGGGATGTCGGCCGCTATCGGTTTCGTCGCGTGGCGGAATTCAACGCTCCACCGATAACAGGCCGCACGCCTCCACAGATCACAATTGAAAGGGTCCGAGATGGACATGAAAACCTTGGCAGCTGACGCTGCCACTGCCGTTGCGACTGGTAAGAGCTATCTGGTTGCAGGGGTGCTGGGGCTCGGCCTCGAACAAGCAACGGGATACAGCGGGCCGGTCTGGATCGCGATGTTGATTGGTGCCTTTGTGATCCGCCAGCACCCTGACGGGGCCATGGGATTTCGCTCCATTAGCCGGGCCGTTTGGAAGGGTTGGACCGCTGTGGGTGTTGCTTGGGTCGGAACTGGGGCTGTGGCCGCCAAGTTCGGCATCACTGAGGAGCCGTTCATGGTCGCGATTGCGGCCCTGTTGGCGGGCATCAGCGAAACCATTCTCGAATACATCCGCCACCCTGAGAAGATCATCAGCCTTTGGGCTCAGATCAAGGGGGTGCGCAGTGCCAAATGATCCCGTCACATTCGCCCTTCGCATCCGATTGGTTGGCTTGCTGATCTGCGCGGCCATCGCCGCCTACCACGTGGTCACGAACCCTGACATCAAATTCAAACAGGAGGTGCGACATGAAACTGTCCGTTGAACAGCTGCACGCCATCACGGGACATTCTAAGTATGCGGGCCGGAAGGAGGCGCTGATTGGCGTTCTCGGCCGCGCCGCACAGGCAGAGGCCCGCATTGCTCGTCCGCATGATCTTGCCCAGCTGTTTGGGCAGGTGATGCACGAAAGTTTGAACCTACGCTACACGCATGAGGTCTGGGGACCCAGCCGGGCACAGCGCAGGTATGAAGGGCGCCGCGATCTTGGGAACACAATTGCTGGCGACGGATTTCGGATGCGGGGCCGCGATTACATTCAGATCACAGGCCGGGCGAATTACCGAGCACTGACCGGGTGGGCTCAAACCCGCTGGCCGGAAGCGCCGGACTTTGAAGCAACGCCTGATGCGCTGGCCGAGCCGGAATGGCTGGGGATGGGGGTGATCTGGTATTGGACATCTCGGGTGCCCCAGCGTTTCGTCGATGCTGGCAACATCGAGATGGTCACGCGTCGGGTCAATGGCGGCCTGAATGGATACGCCCACCGGCTGCAATGCTATGACCGCGCGGCCTTGGTCCTGCTCGGGTACGGACCGACCGAGGTTCGACAGTTCCAGCATGATCGCAGTTTGGCCGTGGATGGTGTTTCGGGCCCGGTCACGCGTGCGCGGATGCACAAAGCGCTCAAGGCATTGCCGCCTCTCAACGCTCAGAAGGAGCCAAGCCTGCGCAATGTGTTCCGGGGGTGGTGGGTATGATCTGGGGATCTCTCCTGAAATGGATAACTGGTGGCGCTCTGGACCGGGTTCTCGACACAGTTGACCGGAAGGTTCAGCAGGAAAGTGATCGAGAACGCCTCAAGGCAGACATCATCAAGGAGCACATGCGCACTCGGCCGGAGTTCATGCGGGCAGGGGGCTTCTGGCTGATGCTGCTGTTTGCGGTGCCTCTGGCCGGTTGGTTCGGGGCCGTCTGTGCCTATTCAGTGCTGTGGTGCGCGGATTGTGCCTATCCCCAGCCGTGGACCATTGCGGCCCTTCCGCCACCTCTCGATGCCTGGGCCGGGGCCATTGTCCTGAGCATCTTCGGCATTGCCGGTATTCAAAGGTTTCGCCGATGACGTTGACGATTGCGTTCTACAAAGGGCGCGCTGACGATCCGTGGGGCAGGGTAAAGGACTGGGCTATTCGAAAGGCGACGGGTGGGAAATACTCCCACGCCGAGTTGATCGAGGGGCGAGCTGATCTTGGGGCCCAGGCCCGGTGCTTGTCAGCATCCAGCCGTGACGGGGGTGTCCGCGAAAAGACGATCCACCTGACGCCCGGTCATTGGGACCTGGTGGAAATGCCGATCGATCCCACTGAGGCTGCGGGGTTCATCCGTCAGCGCATTGGCATGCGGTACGACTGGCGCGGGGTGTTCCTGTCCCAGGTACTGGCCTTCGGCGGGCACAACAAACGCCGGTGGTTCTGCTCTGAAATCATCGCGGCAGCCCTCGATATGGAGAGGCCCAATCGCATCTCGCCTCAGATGCTATTCGATATACTGGCTTACACGAGCCATTGAATTGCCCCGCTTCGGTTGACCCCGAGGCGGGGCTTTTTGCGTTTCGCCGGTAGAGATGTCATTCCGCAAAACGTTTTATCGCTAACTCACACCGTCCCCCTTTGTTCTTGATATGTCGGTGTGAGACGTTTTCTCTAAGGGTTTGTTCTTTTAGGATGTCGCCTGAATTCAAAATCCCCCGACCTAACGGTCGTGCCGGTTCGAGTCCGGCCTTGGGTACCAATTAAACAAGGGGTTTCCGCGCCCCATGGCCTTGCGCCAACCTGCGCTGTCGTTCTGTTGGTGATGCAGATCACGCTTTTTGCCAGAACCGGCTCTGTTTTCCTGCGACATGACAGATGTGACGCGCCTTAGCCTGGCGTCACTTTGCTTGTTCAGTGTCCCCTCTGGCGGACAGTTTGACCAAACGCATTTTTCGACAATTGCGGGAAAATGATTCGGGGTTCGTTAACCGTCCGGCACCAAGATTAGGTGGGAGTTTGGCATCATTCCCATGTTTTCACGGCCATTGGTTCGGGATTGCGAACACTGCGGTAAGAATGGCGGCGAAAAAATCGAGGTGGGTTAACCGCACATATTAAGACTTTTCCGAATGTCATTGTTGCCGTTCGGGAAACTTGGCCAACCTGTCCAAAATGTCAGGTGCGGCCCCAAACCCCCTAATTTCCCGCACTCCGGTGTTCGAATAGTGAAATCAATTGGGATAAATCCGCTCGCCTCAAGAGTGTGAAACCATAGGGTCGTGGAAACAATCAGATGGCTCGTGGTGCCGATCGGAGGGAATTTTCCCACAATATTAACTATTTGTGACACGCCGTCGTCCCCGCTTGGCAAGATTTCTCTTTCGATGGGATCCGTTTGCGAGTAATTTTAAACCTGCCCAACTGGGGGGCGATGTCTGAAGGCCACGGGGGCGGCCGCACAGGAACCACACGGAAGTGTCCGGGTGGGGAGGGTGTGTCCGTAGCGTATATTCGCGTATGTGGACGCATATGGATGAAGCAAGCTGCTTTGCGGACGGGGGTCCGTTGTTGCTGCATCCTGATCGGTTCCGGATGGGACCTGACCTCTCTCTCCATAGGGTAGTGACGTGTCGCACGTGCGGTCCATCCGTGGCCAGGCGTCGTTCGTCATGCGGGTGATCGGTAACACCACAGCCTTGGAAAGGGTGAGTGTATGGCACAGGAAATGACATCCATGGAGATCGCGGCAGCGCGTATCGCCGGGTTGGTCTGTGTCTGTCGGTTTCATATTTTTCCGCGCATTATGTGCACGGAGCATTTCGGGTCGTGCTTGCACCGGCCCGGTTCGGAATGTTCATAGGAGACGGTTATGTCTAATTATACGCTCGATTTTGAGAATCTCGCCGCGGGCGATGTTGTAAACGACCAATACCAGGGACAAGGCGTGACGATTTCGTCTGGCGCTTATAACCCAGCGATGGTTTTTGATACGGAAAACCCCACCGGGGGGGACTGGGATCTTCAGACCGGCAACCTGGGCAACGTGCTGATCGTGTCCGAGGACGGCGACAGCAACGACCCCGACGACAACGCAGACGGTGGCAGCATTTGTTTTACCTTTGACGAGCCGACCGACGTCAAGAACCTGACCGTGCTGGACAACGAAGAAGGCGGCTATGTCTGTTTTTGGGATGTGGATGGCAACTATATGGGCAAGATGTATCTGCCCACGACCTGCAACAACGAACAGGCCCTGGCCGAGCTGAACGTCGACAATGTCGGTTATATGCAGGTGACCCTGTGTGGGTCGGGTGCAATTGACAACATCACCTATGACAGCCCGATCTATCAGGATCCCGAGGGCGACGGTTATGTTGAAGGCACCGATGGCAACGATGTCATCGACGCGACCTACACCGGCGACCCCCACGGTGACATGATTGACGCGAATGATGCGATCCTGCCGGGCGAAGCGCCTCAGGACGATATCGTGCTGGCCGGTGCAGGCGACGACACAGTGATTGCCGGCGAGGGCGACGATGACGTCTATGCCGGCTCGGGTGACGACTATGTCGAAGGCGGCGCGGGCGACGACACCATCTATGGTGACAGCGACCTGAACGGTGGCCCTGGTGGCGTAACCGTGCGCGAGAAATTCGAATGGGACGAAGCGGCGGGATATTCTGACGAAGCGGATGCCAGCGGCTTTACTCAGAACACCGGCAATGTCGATGTGACCTTCTCGATCGGCGGGGCCAACAAGGACCCCGAAATCGAATGGGAAGATGCCACCGGCAACGTGGATGGGATCGACACCGGCGGCCTGGGCGCTGCGGACCAGAATTCCGGTCTGGGGCTGGAAAGCGACACCAATGGCGAATGCGTGACGGTGAACCTGGACTTTTCGGCCAGCGTTGAGAACGTCGAATTCAACATCAACGACATCGACCACGACAGCGAAGTCTGGGTGACCGCCTATGACGCGGATGGCAACGAGATTTCCACCCAGTTGGTGGGGGGGGACGATCTGACCGTGACGGGCAACCATGCCTCGTCAAACGGTGGTGGCTCAAGCCCCACTGATGGCGATTATTCGGTGCAGGTGACCATTCCGGGCCCGGTCGCCCGAGTTGAAATCACCCACAACCAGGATGGTTATGACGATAGCCACGTTCAGGTCAGCGACGTCTACTTTGACGCCACCACGCCTGGCACGGGCCCCGCTGGCAATGACACCCTGCACGGCGGAGAAGGGGACGATACCATCTACGGCGAAGGTGGAGATGACATCATCACCGGCGGCGCGGGCAATGACGAATTGCACGGTGACGGCGGCGAGCCCTGCGAAAGCGACGATTATTTCGAACCGTCGACTCACGATATTTCGAATGTGGTGTTCTACTATGACACCGATGGTGATGGGGTTTACGACTACTCGGTCAAAGTTGATGGTTTCCCGGATTCTGGGACGGCGCACTTCATCAGCAACGATCTGGATGATTTTTACGACCAGATGAACGACTATGTCACCAGCCAGAATCCAGCCTTGGTGGGTCTCGAGCCGGTCGTCGGTGTGTCGATCAAAGCGGGCACGGATGAGACCTTTTATGCGGTTGACGGCAACAGCAACGGCTCTTCTCCGGATGCCGGACCGACCTTGAACACAGGGCCGGGGAATGATCTGGAGATCTATTATTCGGGTTTTTACGACGTCTATGACCCAACCTTGGGGGGCGGTGGCTCGGGCAGCAATTCGGACAGCCATGATGACGTGATCGACGGCGGCGATGGTGATGATCTCATCACGGGTGATTGCGGAGATGACACCATCACTGGTGGGGCTGGCGCTGACCAATTGTTCGGCAACGACGATCAGGATACGTTTATCGGCGGCAACGCTGGTGATTTTGTCGACGGTGGCGAAGGCGGCGTGGACTATGACACGCTGGACCTGTCGGGCGAAGGCCCGCTGCGCGTCGATTATGACCCGTCGAATCCGGAAAACGGCACTGTCACCTTCCTGGATGGCAATGGCGACCCCGCTGGCACGATGGATTTCGTGAACATCGAAAACGTCATCCTGCCTGACAACAACGGCCCCGATGCCAATGATGATACGGCCACGACCGACGAAGATACCTCGGTGGTTATCGATGTGCTGGACAACGACACCGATGTTGATGGCGACCCTCTGACCGTAACCACCGCCACCGCGCCCAACGGCACTGTGACCATCAACCCCGATGGCACGCTGACCTATGAGCCGGACGAGAACTTCAACGGCGAAGACACGATCACCTATGCGGTCGATGACGGCAATGGCGGCACGGATACCGCAACTGTCACCGTCACCGTGAACCCGGTGAACGATGATCCGGTTGCCGAAGATGATACCGCTGAAGTCGACGAAGACGGCACGGTTGATATCCCGGTTCTGGACAACGACACCGATGTTGATGGCGATCCGCTGACCGTGACCGATGCGGATGCCCCGAATGGCACCGTGACGATCAACCCGGACGGCACGCTGACCTATGAGCCCGACCCGGATTTCACCGGTGAGGACACGATCACCTATACGGTTGACGACGGCAACGGCGGCACCGATACGGCGACCGTGACGATCACCGTGAACCCGGTGAATGATGGTCCCGACGCGGTGGATGACGACAACGCGACCAATGAGGACACGCCGATCAATGGCGACGTTCTGGGCAATGACAGTGATCCGGAAGGTGATCCCCTGACGGTCACCGCGGTGAACGGCGCGCCTGGTAATGTTGGCACGGCTGTGGCTGGCGACAACGGTGGCAGTTTCACACTGAACGACGATGGCAGCTATGACTTCGACCCGACCGGCGCGTTTGACGACCTGCCTGTCGGCGGCAGCACGACCACCTCGGTTACCTATACGGTGGACGATGGCAACGGCGGCACCGACACGGCGACGCTGACGGTCACTGTCACCGGTGTGAATGACGCACCAGAGGCACAGGACGATTACGACACCACGCCCTTTGGCGCCCCGGTGACCATCAACGTGCTGGGCAATGACACCGACGTGGACACTGGCGATGTGCTGAGCGTTCAGGGCACGCCGACCTCGCCGGATGGCACGGTTGCTGTGAATCCGGACGGCACCATCACCTTTACCCCAAATGCGGGTTTCGAAGGTGTGGCGACGATCGATTACGGCATCACCGACGGCAACGGCGGCACCGACACGGCGCAGGTCTTTGTCACGGTCGAGGATCAGCTGCTGGACGGCATCGTTCAGGGCACCTCTGGCGATGATCTGATCGACTATGATTACACCGGTGATCCCCATGGCGACATGGTTGATCACAACGACGAAATCCTGCCGGGTGAAGGCCCGAATGATGATATCATCCGCGCATTCGAAGGCGATGACACGATCATCGCTGGCGAAGGCAACGACGACATCGACGCAGGCGACGGCGACGACATCGTGGATGCGGGCGTTGGCGACGACATCGTGATTGGTGGCGATGGCTCGGATACCGTGGACGGTGGTGCTGGTGATGACGTGATCGACACGTCCGGCAGCGACCCGGCGTCTGACTACGGCTGGGGCCCGATCCCGGAGGATACCGACAAGTTCGATGACCGTGACACGGTTGACGGCGGCGCTGGCAACGACACCATCACAACCGGCGATGATCAGGATATCATCACCGGTGGCGAAGGTGACGACACCATCGACGGCGGCCTGGACGATGACACCATCACCGGTGACGAAGGGGAAGACCTGATCATCGGTGGTCATGGCTCGGATACCATCGACGGCGGCACTGGCAACGATGAGATCTGGGGCGGCCTGGGGCCGGAAACGGATCCCTTTAACATCGTCGACGCGATTGATCCGCGTCCGGATAACGGCATTGACGTGATCCACGGTGGCGACGGTCATGACACCATCTATGGCCAGGACGATGACGACATTCTGTATGGTGATGCAGGCGATGACACCATTGACGGCGGCATCGACGAAGACACCATTTATGGTGGCGAAGGCTCGGATACGCTGATTGGTGGCCAGGGTGACGACATCATCGAAGGTGGCGACGGCGCTGACTTCATTGACGGTGGCACCGAGAATGACACGATTGACGGCGGTCGTGGCACGGACACCATTTATGGTGGTGCGGGCGACGACCATCTTGATGGTGGCTCGGGTGGCGACTTTATTGATGGTGGTGAAGGTGACGACACCTTGCTGGGCACCTCGGGCATCGACACCTTGTTGGGTGGCGACGGCGATGATGTTATCTCAGCTGGTGGCGAAGACGACACCGTCGACGGCGGCGCTGGTGCCGACCAGATTGATGGTGGCCGGGGCAATGACACCCTGTCGGGCGGTGCGGATCGTGACACGTTCACGAACAACAACGCCGGCGACACGGTTGACGGCGGCGCGGCTGGCGATGACTGGGATGTTCTGGATCTGACCGGCTCGACTGAACCGGGCGGTAGCCTGAAAGTCACCCACACCGGGCCTGACAGCAACGGCAACGGCACCGACGGTTTCGTCACCTACTATGACACCGACGGCAATGTGACCGGCACGCTCGATTTCACCGAGATCGAGGAAATCGTGCCCTGCTTTACCCCTGGCACCAAGATCGCGACCCCGAAAGGCGAGCGTTTGGTCGAGGAGCTGGAGGAAGGTGATCGCGTTATCACCCGTGACAACGGCATCCAGGAAATTCGCTGGGTCGGTCACAAGGGGATGGACTGGAAGGCGCTGGAAGCCAACAAGCACCTGAAACCGGTGCTGATCCAGGCCGGATCGCTGGGCAATGGCCTGCCGGAACGTGACATGCTGGTCAGCCCGAACCACCGTGTTCTGGTCGCCAATGATCGCACTGCGCTGTACTTTGAGGAACGCGAAGTTCTGGTCAGCGCCAAGCACCTGGTCGACAACAAGGGCATTCACCGCGTGGATACAATGGGCACGACCTATATCCACTTCATGTTCGATCACCACGAAGTGGTTCTGTCGGACGGGGCCTGGACCGAAAGCTTCCAGCCGGGTGACTACTCGCTCAAGGGCATCGGCAACGCACAGCGCAACGAAATCTTTGAACTGTTTCCGCAGCTGGAAACAGCCGAAGGTATCGAAGATTATACCGCCGCGCGTCGGACGCTGAAGGCACACGAAGCGAAGATGCTGGTCAAGTAATGCAGCGGGCCCGCCGGGGTTAATTCCGGCGGGCCATTCCCTGACGCGAGGGTGGGCTGCCTTCGCCACGGGAAACACCGAGTCGCGCTTGTGGGTCGGGCGCTGTCATGCGTCGATCCCAGTGTTTCGGTTACAGAAACAATCCCGCGGGAAACTGCGGGATTGTTTTCGTTTTGGGCCCAATTTGGCGCCATGTCGTGGAAATCTCCGCGTTATGACCACGTTAATCAAATTCTCCCCTTCGCGCGCCGCAGTGCAGCACGTGCCCAGTGTGTGAATGGTTTGCTGCCACACAGGCCGATTTTGACCAGTTTTATGACCTTGGGGGGCTTTTCATGGCAGCGATCACAGATGCGTCCAACAATGACAGCCTGCTGGGTACAGCGGACAATGATACGATCACGGGCCTTGGCGGTCAGGACCAAATCGCGGGATCGGGCGGCAATGACCTGATTGATGGCACGCGGGCGATGACATCCTGTATGGCGCACGGGCGTCGGTGTGACGGGACCGGGTCTGGACGCAACCCCGGTGGCGCTGGACATCAACAATGCGCGCGGGCAGCGAAACCGCGTCGGGCAACAACAACGCGCAGGCTGGTGACAGCGCCATCTATGACAACGTCGCCACTCTCAAGGACGGTAGCCAGATCTATGCGGTCGTGACCCTGGTCAGCACCTCGGACCAGGATGCCTGGTTCTCGGGTGATTGCGAGGCGCAGAGCTCAATCACCTTCACGTTGGAAACCCGCAGGACACAGTCCGGGTTTACCCTGTCGGGCGATCTGATCGACGATACGGTGGTCACGCCGGTCCAGCCGGGCAGGGCTTTGACACGTTCCACGACCTGGATTGGGGCGATACCGTAGACGGCAACGAAGACCCGGATGACAGTGATATTGATGTGCTGGACCTGACCAGATCAGCGCCGGCGGGCGGCTATGTCCATGTGAATTACGATACGGGAAGCCCCGAAAACGGAACGGTTGAATTCATTGACGGCAATGGCACCGTCGTCGGCACGTTGCAGTTTGAAAATATCGAAACGGTCATTCCTTGTTTCACATCCGGCACCCTGATCGCCACGCCGCAAGGCGAACGTCGGGTCAAAGATCTGCGCGAGGGCGACCGTGTCATCAGGCGCGACAATGGTATTCAGTAAATTCGCTGGATCGGGTCAAAACGTGTCGGCACCAAGGCGTTGCAGGCCAACCCGCATCTGCGCCCGGTTCTGGTGCCTGCTGGCAGCTTGGACAATGGGTTGCCGGAACGTGACATGATGCTCAGCCCGAACCACCGGATGCTGATCGCCAACGACCGATCCGCGCTGTATTTCGATGACCGCGTGGTGCTGGCATCGGCGAAACATATGGTCGATTGCGACGACATTCAGCGCATTGACGCGCTGGGTGCCACCTATGTGCATTTCATGTTCGACCATCACGAGGTGGTGCAGCCCAACGGTGCCTGGAGCGAAAGTTTCCAACCCGGTGATCTGGCCCTGAAAGGTGTCGGCGGTGCGCAACGGCGGGAAATCTTTGACCTGTTCGCTGAGCTGGAAACAGCCGCAGGCGCGCGCGGATACGCGACGGCGCGGCGCACCTTGAAAGCACACGAGGCCCGGATGTTGACGGGCTGACCACAGTCTGATCATATTTTGACCATTCGGTCGGAATGCAACCTGTGGTTAAAGTATTTGTTCGAATTTGGGCAAAACCCTATGGAAATTCCCGGTTTTCACGGAGTTTTCCGTGTTCAAATCCTGAATATGACCGGCCCTGTTCACGGTTTCGCCATGTCTGCCCTTTACCTTTTTACCAAGAGGCCCAGCTAGGGCCCTGTGGTTTAAAAAGTTGGGGCAAATGCTGAACCTGCGTGACAATTGGGCCGAATTGGATGCCGATCTGGATACCTCCGGGGCGTTCCGGCATGCGGTGCGCCCGTCGTGCGGCATGGGGCGCAGCTTTGCCAGTTCGGGATTGTCACCCGACGCTTTGATCCAGACCGATACTGGCGAACGCCCGGCCCGCAATCTGCTGGCGGGGGATCTGGTCATGACACGCGACAACGGTCTGCAACCGCTTTTGTGGACCGGCCGGTCACGTGATGTGTCGGGCGACGGCCCGTCCCCGGTCCGCTTTAAGGCGCGCCATGGCGAAGGGGCGATGTTGCTGGCACCGGGGCACCTGGCGCTGTTGTCCCACGCGAAATCTGACCTGTTGTTTGGGGTGGACGAGGTTCTGGCCCGGGCCAGGGACCTGGTCGGTCTGCCCGGCGTCACCCCCGCGCCGAAATCGGCACCCGCCTGGGTGCATCTTCTGTTCGGGGCACATGAACTGGTCCGCGTGGCAGGGATCTGGGCCGAAAGCCTCAGCCCGGACATGAACGCGATCGAGCAATCCCACCCCGAACTGGCCGACCAGATTTTCGAAGTTGCGCCTCGTCTGCGCTATGCGCAAGGGCGGGCGGCCTATGTTTATACCCGGACGGTGCTGGACCACGGTGAGGTTCAGCTGCTGATCAGCCCCTAAGTCCGTGTACGCCAGTCTGCCCAGTCTTGCGGCGTGTCCAGGTCGGTCAGCGCCCGTGTGCCGGGCAAGGGGATCAGGCGCGGCGGATGCGCCTTCAACACGTTGCGCGCGCCAATGTCGCCGTGCAAATTCGCGATTTCCGCAAACAGGTCTCTGGTCAACAAGGTCGGATGCCCGGGGATGCCGTCCTGGGTTGCCGCACGCAACGGGCCTCCATCGAAACCCGCCCGCAGCCGTTGCATATCCAGCGTCGTGATGTCGGGCATGTCGGCCAGCACCACCAGAACGCCCTGGGCATCCTCGGGCAAAGCCTTGATGCCATCGCGCAGTGATCCGGCCATGCCCTCATGCGCATTCGGCGATGGGATCAGCGCCACATCCTGCAAGCCGTCCATTGTTTTGGCGCGTGTCTCATCCCCCTCGGGGAGGGTGACAAAAACCTCGGCCCCGGTGGCCAGCGCGGCCTCGACCCGGTCGCGCAGCAATGGTTTGCCGCGCACCGGTTGCAACAGCTTGTCCACACCGCCCATCCGCCGTGAGGCCCCCGCAGCCAGGATCAGGATCGGCAGGGTCATGTGCGTATCCGGGTCATTTCGGGGTCAAACAAGGCTGTGGAAATGACCCGCGCCGGGCGCATATCCCCCAGAATTTCGATCTGAACTTCCAGCCCGTCAGCCACGCGATCAACCGGCAGGAACCCCATGGCGATGGATTTCCCTGCATGGTGCGAATAGCCCCCTGAGGTGCAAAAGCCGACCACGTCGCCGTCCAGCCAGATCGGTTCATAGGCGTTCACGTCGGCGTCTGTCGCATCAACCTCAAACGCCACCAAGCGGCGCGTGGGCTGATCCGCAAGTGCGGCTTCTTTTCCAATGAAATCAACGGGTTTGTCCAGCTTTAGAAAGCGGTCCAACCCGGTTTCCGCACAGGTGTAATCGGGGCCAAATTCGGCAAGCCATGCACCAAAGAAACGGTCCAGCCGCAGTGACATCATCGCCCGCATGCCAAAGGGCCGGATACCCAGGTCCTGGCCAGCCGTCCACAGCGCGTCCCAAAGCGCGCGGCTTTCCATCGCGTCGACATAGATTTCATAGCCCAGATCGCCGGTATAGCTGACCCGTTGCACCAGGGCTTGGGTCAGGCCGACACCGATGCGTTTGGCATCGAGGAATTTGAACGCCTCATGGCTGACATCATGCCGGGTGACGCGCTGCAACAGCTCGCGCGATTTTGGCCCGGCGATCTGGAACCCGGTCAGACGGTCCGAGATGTTTTCGACCTGCACACCATCCTGGGCCTGGGTTTCAAACCACCGCGTGTGAAGACCCTGCGCGCCATAGCTGGCGGTCAGGTTGAATTCGGTTTCCGACAGACAAGTGACGGTGAAATCGCCAAGAATGCGACCCGATGGTGCCAGCATGGGGTTCAGCGCCATCCGTCCGGGTTTCGGAATGCGGCCAGCCATGATCCGATCCAGCCAGCCCCGCGCATTGGTGCCGGTCACGCGGTATTTGCCGAAATTCTGCACCTCGTTGATGCCCACGCCCGCACGTACGGCGGCGACTTCTTGCGCCGTTGCCTCGAATGCGTTCGAGCGGCGGAAGCTGGGCGTTTCATAGGCCGGCTCACCCGGCAGGGCGAAATAGTTCACGACCTCCAGCCCATATTGTTGGCCGAACACCGCGCCCATGTCCTTGAAGGTCTGGTACATCGGCGTCGTGCGGAAGGGACGTGCCGCGGGCAGTTCTTCGTTCGGATAGGCGACCGAGAACCGGTTTTGATAGTTTTCAACCACCTTGGGGCGGGTATAGCCCGGCGTGGTCCAATTGCCGTATCGTGCCACATCCATGGCGAAAACATCGCGTTCGGGTTCGCCCTCGACCATCCACTGCGCAAGGCTCAGCCCGACGCCGCCGCCCTGGCTGAAGCCTGCCATGACCGCACAGGCCGACCAGTAATTGCGCAGGCCCGGCACCGGGCCGACCAGCGGGTTGCCATCGGGCGCAAAGGTGAACGGCCCGTGGATCACCGATTTCACACCGGCCGTTTCCAGCACCGGGAAGCGTTTATAGGCAAAGGCGATGCTGCCTTCGATCTTGTCGAAATCGTCCTGCAACAGCTCGTGCCCGAAATCCCAGGGCGTGCCATCGACGGCCCATGGCTTGCAGGGTTGTTCATAAAACCCGATGCACAGCCCGCGCCCTTCTTGACGCAAATAGCTTTCGCCGGCGGGGTCCATCACATGGGGGTGTTCGGCGTCACGCTCATAAATTTCGGGAATATCGTCGGTGACGATATATTGATGTTCCATCGGGTGCAGTGGCAGATACAGCCCGGCCATGGCGGCGACTTCGCGCGCCCAAAGCCCGGCGGCATTGACCAGATGTTCGGCAATGATGGTGCCCTTGTCGGTGATGATTTCCCATCCCTCAGGGTGCGGATTGGTCTGCACCACCTTGGTATGAGTATGAATTTCCGCGCCGCCCATTCGCGCGGCCTTGGCATAGGCATGCGTGGTGCCTGACGGGTCAAGATGGCCGTCCAGCGGATCATACAACCCGCCCAGGATCCCGTCGATATTGGTCACGGGGGCGATGCGCGCGATGTCTTCCGGGGACACGATTTCGGTTTCCAGTCCCATGAACCGGTGCTTGGCGCGTTCCGCCTTCAGCATGTCGAACCGTTCGGGCGTGTCGGCCAGCGTCACGCCACCCACATGGTGCAGCCCGCAGGACATGCCGGTGATCTCCTCCAACTCCTTATACAGGCGGATGGTATAGCCCTGAAGGGCTGCCATATTGGTGTCGCCGTTCAGCGTGTGAAACCCGCCCGCCGCGTGCCAGGTCGACCCTGAGGTCAGCTCAGACCGTTCCAGCAGGGTCACGTCGGACCAGCCGAACTTGGTCAGGTGATAGGCGACGGATGCGCCGACGACGCCACCGCCAATAATGCAGACACGGGTATGGGATTTCATCTGGAACCTCCTGAGTACCCGCAAAGCGTGGCGCGCGGTCGGGCAGGAGGCAAGGCCGGATGCGACAACATATGTCGCATCCGGCGAATGGTTCTATCGTTCGGGGATCAAACCGCGCGGGCTGAAGCGCAGCACCAACAGCAAGATAACCCCCATGGACAACAGGCGCATATGCGCGACCGACTCCATCAGGTGCGATTTCAACGCCCAGGCGTCCGGCATCGGCCAGGTGACATAGCCCATCAGCGCGGCGCCGATGACCTCGACCTTGATCCACAGGAACCAGATCAGGAACCCGCCCAGGGCCGCGCCCCAATTGTTGCCCGACCCGCCGACAATGACCATCACCCAGATCAGGAAGGTATACCGCAGCGGGTTATAGGTGCCCGGTGTCAGCTGCCCGTCCAGCGTGGTCATCATCGCGCCCGCCAGCCCGCATATGGCCGAGCCCAGAATGAAGATCTGCAAATGCCGTTTGGTCACGTTCTTGCCCATGGCGCTGGCGGCGACTTCGTTGTCACGAATGGCGCGCATCATGCGGCCCCAGGGCGAATTCAGCGACAGCTGTGCCAGCACCAGCAGCATGATCAAAACGCCAGTGAACAACAGCCCATAGGCCAGTTTCACCGTGACGGTTGATGCCGTCGTGGGATCAATGCCCCAGGCCGCAGCCCGGTCCACGAAGGACGCGCTGTTTTGCAGGTCGACCTCGTAAGGAACAGGGCGGGGCAGGCCGATGACATTCTTCACGCCCCGCGCCATCCAGTCTTCGTTCTTCATCACCGCGATAATGATTTCGGCAATGCCCAGCGTGGCAATGGCCAGGTAATCCGACCGCAATCCCAGCGCCGTCTTGCCAACGATCCAGGCCGCGCCTGCGGCCAGAAGCGCGCCGACAGGCCAGGCCAGGATGGTCATGTAGCCATGGGCGCGATAGTTCTCGACCCCGCCGGGGTTCAGCCCGCCAAGGTGGCCAGAGACGGCGGGGTTGATCGCCTCGACCGCCGCAACGCCGCCGTCAAAGACGAAGCGATAGACAACGAAGCCGACCGTCAAAACGGCCAGTGTCACGAGCGTGCGCATATGCCCCTTGGCCATGTTCTTTTGCACAGCGACCGTGGCGACAACCGTTGCAGCCCCCAGCACAAGCCCTGCGATGATGCGAAAGCCGCCCGCGCTCCAGGCGCCCGGGGTTGGAGGCATCGAAACCAGAACGGTTGCCAGCCCGCCCAGCGCAACAAAGCCCATGATGCCGATATTGAACAGCCCAGCATAACCCCATTGCAGGTTCACCCCCAGCGCCATGATCGCGCTGATCAAAGCCATGTTCAAAATGCCCAGCGAGGTGTTCCAGCTACCTGAAAAGATGCCCCAACTGGTGCTGCCTTCGGCGATGAATAGGATCGCCATCAAGGCAAACAGAATAGGACCGCGCAGGGCCGGGGTCTGTGTCGTTGTCTGGGTCATACCGATTGCCCCTTGAAAAGCCCGGTGGGCTTGAACAGCAGAACGATGATCAGAATGACGAAGCTGACCGCGAATTTATAGTCGGTGGACAGAAGCTGGACCAGGCTTGTCGGCTCAAGGCCTTCAGGCATCAGATAGACCGCGACCTTTTTCCACGCATAGGTCACCGTGACCTCGGAAAAGGCGATGACAAAGCCCCCGGCGATGGCGCCCAGCGGGTTGCCGAGCCCGCCGACGATGGCGCTGGCAAAGATCGGCAGCAGCAACTGGAAATAGGTGAAAGGTTTGAACGACTTGTCCAACCCGTACAGCACGCCGGCGATGGTCACCAAGGCGGCGACGATGATCCATGTCACCATGACGACGCGTTCGGGGTTGATGCCTGACAGCAGTGCCAAGTCTTCGTTGTCAGAAAAGGCCCGCATGGATTTGCCCGTACGCGTCTTGTTCAGGAACCAGAACAGAACAGCCACGACAATGGCGGCCGTCACGATGGTGATACCCTGGCTGGTCTTGAAGGCCAGACCCTCGCTCAACCCGCTCCAGGCCTTGAAATCACGCGCCTTGATGATGAACCGTGCCCCATCGGCAAAGCGTTGATCACCCGGCCCGATGATGAACCGGACAAGGCCATTCATGATGAACATGACGCCCAGCGATGCCATGACAAAGATGATCGGTTTCGCCTTAACGCGCCGATAAAATCGGTACACCACCCGGTCGGTCGCCAGCAGCATCAGCGCCGTGGCGGCAATACCGAACGGCAGGGCCAGCAACGCGGTGGGCAGTGGCCCCAGCGACAGGCCCATGCCCTGAAACCACCAGGTGATCAGGATCGTCACCATGGTGCCAAAGGCCATGCTGTCACCATGAGCGAAATTCGAAAACCGCAGGATGCCGTAAATGAGCGTGACGCCCAAAGCCCCCAGCGCCAGTTGCGAGCCATAACTGACCGCAGGGATCAGCACGAAATTCGCAAGCGCCACAATGGCGTTCAGAAGGTCCATCAGGTCACCTCTTTGCAGTTGCCCAGGAACAGGCTGCGCAGGGGCGGCTGAAGCAGCCGCATCATTGCGCGCCCGTCCTGGTGCACGGTCAGAAACCGCGCCATGTTCGGGTCCGAAAACTCAAGCGAGAGGATTTCGGGTTCCATGTTTCCATGTGCCGGGTGGGTCTTGCCCCCGGTCACGACAAATCCGGTGATTGCGCCGCTGCCAGTCAGGGCCAGTGTTGCCGTTGCCATGTAATAGTCACAGCGCGCTTCGATGCAGCGAAAGCCGAAATCACAGCGCATGGATGCGGGGGCGTCAAACGCGGCGGCGGGCGTGGCCATCAGGGGCAACAGGACCAGCGCACGGATCATTCGCATAGCCCTAGCAGTTTTTCCTGCCGCCCGTCGGTCGAAAGGCGCGTCATGGCGACAAGGCCGTCCTCGGCCAAGGTCAGCAGAACCAGAACATCCTGGTCCATGCCGTTCGCCATCACCGTATTACGCGGCGTCATCTCATAGATTAATGCCAGCGGCGTGCCGGGCGCGTGGGGCCAGATCAGGGAGGCCTTGCCATCCTTTTGCGCGGCAAACCGTCCATCCAAAGGATCAATCATGGTGCAGTCGTCCTGGGTACAGACCTGATCAAAGCGGCAGGCAAACTGCGCCTCGATCGTCGCGGCCTGGGCGGGCAGGGCGAGCAGCATCAGAGCAAGAGGGAAACGCAGCACCATTCACCCCCCCAAGAAACTAGCGCGGACTTCGGGGTTGGCCAACAGGTCCTTGCCGGTGCCAGTATGGGCGTTCTTACCGGTCACAAGAACATATCCTTTGTCCGCAATTTCAAGCGCTTGGCGTGCGTTCTGTTCGACCATCAGGATCGAAATCCCGGTGCGCGCCACTTCAATGATGCGATCAAACAGCTCGTCCATCACGATGGGGGACACGCCCGCAGTGGGTTCATCCAGCATCAGAACGGTCGGTTGTGTCATCAGCGCGCGGCCCACGGCGACCTGTTGGCGTTGACCGCCCGACAACTCACCCGCCGCCTGATGGCGCTTATCGCGCAGGATTGGGAACAGTTCATAGACCTGCTCCATCGTGTGATGGATATCATCGGTGCGGATAAAGGCGCCCATTTCCAGGTTCTCTTCGACCGTCATCGAGGTGAAAATATTGCTGGTCTGCGGCACAAACCCCATGCCCTTTTTCACACGAGCCTGGGGCGACAGTTTGGTGATGTCTTCCCCGTCCAGCCGCACCGCGCCCTCGCGCACGTTCAACATGCCGAACACGGCCTTCATGGCGGTGGATTTGCCCGCGCCATTGGGGCCAACGATGACCGCGATTTCACCCTTTTCGACCGCAATCGTGCAGTCATGCAGGATATTGGGGCCTTTGCCATAGCCGCCGGTCATGCTGTCGCCGATCAGAAAGGGACCATCCTGATGCCCTTTGTGGGCTGGCGTGGCGGTGCCGTTGCGGTCAACCGGTGTCATCGTGGCAACCCCATCGGGATTGGTGATCGAACGGTCCTTGTTGCCGCGATCGTCATAGGCTCCGCCGCTCATGCGCCCACCTTTTCCTTGTTTTTCAAGCCGGTGCCAAGATAGGCCTCGATCACATGCTCGTTGGCTTTGATCTCGGACAGGGTGCCTTCGGCCAGGACTTTGCCCTCGGCCATACAGATCACCGGATCACACAGGCGTTCGATGAAATCCATGTCGTGTTCAATGACCACGAACGTGTATCCGCGTTCTTTGTTCAGCCGGATGATTGCATCGCCAATGGTGTTCAACAGGGTGCGGTTCACGCCCGCGCCGACTTCGTCCAGAAACACGATTTTGGCGTCGACCATCATGGTGCGCCCCAGTTCCAACAGCTTTTTCTGGCCACCGGAAATGGCGCCTGCGGGGTGGTCGGCCAGGTGGGAAATGGTCAGAAAATCCAGCACTTCGTCGGCCTTGGCCCGCAGGGCGCGTTCTTCGTCCGCAATGCGCGAGCGGCCAAACCAGGTGTTCCAGAGGTTTTCGCCCGACTGCCCGCCGGGAACCATCATCAGGTTCTCGCGGCAGGTCATGCTTTCGAACTCATGGGCGATCTGAAACGTGCGTAGCAGCCCCTTGTGAAACAGCGCGTGGGGCGGCAGTCCTGTGATGTCTTCGCCGCCCATGGTCACACGTCCGCTGGTTGGTTCAAGAACCCCTGCGATCACATTGAAAAGAGTGGTTTTTCCCGCGCCGTTTGGGCCGATAAGGCCGGTGATGGACCCACCCTTGATGGTCATCGTCGCGCCATCCACCGCGTGGAAGCCGCCGAAATGCTTGTGGACGTCTTCAATGACGATCATCTGGTCCCCCGTCCAACCAAAGGTTGGCATTCTTCCCGTCCAACCAGAGGTTGGCAATATCTCCGCCCAGACAAGGCCGGGCTGTCGCGTCACACAACTTGGCGTTGCGCTTGTCTTTTATGGAGACAGCCCGG